>Ga0065711_1042163_pt1 | contig 15596 bp, 12 predicted proteins | sample Hoacrofraction12_FD_59098 | JGI IMG/M metagenome (GOLD analysis project Ga0065711, IMG submission 59098) | Hoatzin crop microbial communities from Cojedes, Venezuela - Epithelial fraction 12 v2 (version 2) | ecosystem: Host-associated > Birds > Digestive system > Esophagus > Crop | place... | reverse complement strand
ATCAACATCTCCTGCAGACTGTGGGCACGGGCCGCACCAGATACATCAGCCGTGAGCTCCGGATGCAGCAAGTGACCGCCCATCACCACACATCACCTCTCCTGCCACGGATGACCGTTACGACAGATGGAGCCCTAAGTCATGGATTAAATGAACTCAGCGGACACTTTAGTATGATGATCCATAGACTAAGGGAATGATATCTGGAGACAGGAGAAGTGGTGGTGATCAACTGGATAATGGGGGACCTGGGCATGACGTAGATGGTATCGAATAAGGGGTGGATAATGTCCTGGGTTGGGCCAGGACAGGGTTAATTTTCAGCGGAATCAAGGAAGGGGCACAGCCGAGTGGGCTGACCCAACCCCAACCTGGCCAAACAGAGCCGGGTATTCCATCATGCTGGGCTCCGGTGGCGGGGGGAGGGTGGTCGGCAGAAATTCAGTCGGGGCTGGGGAGCGCAGGCGCGGGTCCTGTCCGGGAGAGCGGCTGTCTGGGTCGTGCGGTTTGTTGCTGTGTTTTCTTCTTATCTGTACCGTTATTATTCCTGTTCCCTCTGTTTGCTCTTCTGTTAAAATGCCCTTATCCCGACCCACTGGTTTTCTGCCTGTTTCTTTCCATTCTCCTCTGCTCCCCGGCGGGGGGAGGGGTGTCCATGTGGTGCTTTTGTTGCCAGCCGCAGCCAAACCATAACAATCAGTAAAAGAGCGTAGCTGCCAAATATATTGTTATATTGAAAGGAAATGAAGCAAGGAAGATTTGTTTCCAGCCATAGCAGAATAGTATTTTCTAAAATTGCAGACATGAATTTCAGATTATGTTTGCTTCTCTGTCCTGATGTTTCTTCTTTAGAACAGAAAAAATATGTATGCAAAAAGAGCATAATTACCCTTCAGGTTTGTTCACATGATGAAAATAAGAGTTTATGTATTATTTTGTGTTATATGAAACGTTTTCCAGCTTCTGTTCCATACAAGTTTATATTTGAACATTGTGGGACAAAATTGTCTGGATTCTTATTTCTCCCGTTTCAGTGAAGAATCTTCACAGATGAATTTGTTTTGTGGAAAATTTTTCCATATAATGTAGCCATGTTGTTTGGACTGACTAGTAGGGATGATATAATAACAGTACAGGACTATAAATCTACATGACATCTAAAAATAGTTACACTAACACTATAGATCTTGGTCCTTTTAGCAGTTCTGTGTCTTCAAGGATCTTCAAAATGCAAGTCCTTAGAGAGCTTATGAAGCAGGTGTATACAAAATAAATCAGAAATTTCCACGGGCTTTCTGATAAAGCAGGAAAATGAAAAGTAAACAAAAATTATCTCTGGTCTCAAAAAAACTCCAAACAAATCACAAATCAAGGTGTCCATGGTTTGTTGTAGAATTAGGTACAAAGAAAGGCGAATTTTATTTTACAATCTTGCTACTTTTAGGCAAACTTTTTACAAAGCTCTTCACATTTTCATGTCTAGTGTTTCTCAGACCTACCAATCTTATGATGAAAAAAAGAAGCTATGAATCCTTAAAAAAACCAACCAAACAAAAAAAACCTCAACAAAAAAAAGCCAAAAAATCTCACCACACCACCAAAGAAAACCATCAAAGTCAGAAGTCTGTAGGGAGAAATGATTGTCAGCATTCAAGTGTGAAGTATATTTTGTATACTACTTTCAGATGTATGCCAAGTAATATTCCAGGAACTTCAACTTTTTTACCGTAGTTGACATGCAATTGTCCACTAAAACTAGAAAAAGATATTTTTCAAACATCAAGAAACAGTTGCATGTCTTTAAGAATTCTCCTCCAGCCAACAGAAAACAAGACCTTATACCAAACTGAAGATAATACCATTGATCTGTGTCACCATTTGTGATGTTATGATCTTAACGAAAAAAAAATCTGAAATAGTGAAAATCTTATGGACTGACCCTACATTTTTAAAGACAGTATGTTTCTTTCTAACATATGTTTTTTATGGACAATCTTTTCCTTTCACTGTTTTGTTTAAGATTATTTCAGAATGATGATAAATTTAGAATAGGGTCCTGGTCTATTTATGCTTAATTGGGAGGTTATGTTTGAAATGTATGTGCACATAGTTCTGACTGAAGTGGTTTGAAAACTGTCTAAATGTTTGGGGTTTTTTTAATTGTCACAATTTCTCCAATAAAATAAATCTAGAAAATTCCAGAATTATTGCCCTACTTATTACCATTTTTAAGCTTTAACTTGTGTAGAATGTTGTGAGAATTTAAGGTTTCTTCAAGTGATATTTACAGGGATATAATTATTGATCACATATATTTGTGCTAATAAAGACCTGTTATTTATTCAGATGTCTAAAAAACTTGACCAAGCCAAAAAGTTTGAAATTGTACCTATATCAAATTTCTGATGAGGTAAAAGTCATCCACCTGCACCTGGTTGAACAAAAATATCTGCAGACATTTTTATGAAAGACTTTCATTGATCTATAGCAAAATAGGATATGGTGACAGTGATACCCTTGAAATACTTTTTTTATTTTTTGTAAATGTAGTCTATTTGTCGGTTTCTATTATTTGTCCCCATTTTTGCGTGATCTACAAAGAACATCAGTTTCAGCTCTGAAATTCAGTTCACTAGCTGTATGTGTAGATAGTTCTCCTTCCATTTGCAAAATATTTCTTAGACCAATGCACAGGAGTAAGCAAGATGGTGACCATCATTCAAATGTCTCCCAAGACTTGTTTTTAAAGTGTAGGATCTGTCTGATGGAGCTTGTTAAGAGAAGCACAGCACAGTCAAGCTAGAATATCAATTTCTGAAAGGGAAATGGGAAAAAAAAGAAATGTGGAGAAACAAAATCCTAGTAATCCTACACTTCTTTCTACTGGTCTTCCTTGTACTACTTCTTTGCACATGTTTGGTGCCAGTTCAGAGTTACACAAATATTGCTCGTGGTAAACTTTCACTACTCCCCTCCTTCCCAACCATTCAGTACTCTTTTCTTGCATACCACTTAAGTAACCCATCAATTAATAAAAATAAATACCCTGGCGGATTAAAGTTGTTTGTAATCGTATTGGCTGAAATTCTGCCACCATTAAAACCTATGGTTTTTTTGCAACTGGTTTCAGCTAAGATGAGATTTCATTCCCAGTGTATTAAAGTAACATCAACAGCACACAGAGGGAGCTAAATTTGAAAACACAAGGCTGTCTAAGTAAAAACTCCTCAGGTAACTGACTTTAGTATAAATGATCTGAAAAAAGAATTCAAGGGTTACGGAGAATGTTTCTAAACTCTCTCCCTCTGTCATCCAAGTCAATAGATGGCATCCAATTGACAGAATTATTCAAGGCGTCACACCTTTTTTTGCAAGTGCACAGCCACTAACCTGTCATTACAGTTAATGCAACATAACGAAGAAACATTCCCGATGTTAAAGACATCCTACCTGATGGACAAAATATCATGTTTTTCCACACAGAAAGCACTATTTGTTTGCAACTTATATTCAGTGACAATCAAAATGTTCTGTCAACTATAGCCTTTTCTTGCTTTATATTGGAATCACTTTTTGTCCAGATATAAGAATTTTCTGCTAGTAAGAGAGGACAGAGTGGCTTGTTAACTGCTGGAAGAGTGCCAAGCATTTTTCACATTGCAGTTCTGAGGCAACAGCTGAAACCATAAAAACCCAAGAGAATCATCTCGTACACGTTGTCAGTGGTACAACATATATCATTTTATAGAAGGAAATCAGCTCCTTTAATTTGGATATATGCTCACTATAAATTCTCTGGCACTATTTCGCAGTCTCATAGAAAAGTGTGGATGTTACTGTGAGCAACTGAAGTTCCATTTTGCTTCATATAGTACATAATAAAACATAATCATATCCCTTTCTTAATATCCCATATCATGTTTCGTGTTGTTGTGTCATTTGAAATGCTATCTCTTTCTGGGGAATTTAGAATAGTAGGAAAATGAAAATCCCAGCTCTGACAGAGATCTTTTCATTAGGTGATGTTTGGAAGCAATAGAACTTCATTGTTTTTATTAACACTGTTCTTGTCTACTGGTTCCCTTTTTTTTATTTTTCTGTTTACTTTTTCCTCAAACATATTATCGTGCTGGGTTGTACACTGATTCCTTTTTTCTCTCTGGGAAAAGTCTTTGTCTTTATTTCTTTTTTTAGCCATCTGAGTCCTTGTACCCCCATCCCACTTCCCCAAGCAGTTTTGTTTTTATGGTCCTCCTCAAATCTTGTTATTTCCCACTTGATGTTTAGTTTTAAGCCTACAACACAGGACATGTTCTTAGAACTGTTACAAAGCTTCAGGGCAAGATCAGGAGCGGATGAATTTTTAAAAAGACTGATCAGACAGTGTAAAAAAAAAAAAAGAAAATGAGGTCTAAGACACAGAATTAAATGTTCAACAAAATAAACAAGAAAGCTGAGGCATAGCTGTAGTCTGGGTCTTACACAAAGATGCAGCTCTGAAGCTGGCAGGCTCAGACTGCTGCTTCACAGGATCCCATCTTCTTTGTGCTAAGCACAATTAAAAGGTGGACATAGTCTAAGGTCAGAATGAGGGCAACTTTGGTTTGACTTGTCCATTCTTCAAAGCAAGAAAAAAAAATAAATTCATGTGGTCAGCATATTCCTCAGAACAACTCATGTTTGTTAATTAAAAGTTGTTTTCTCATCTATTTTCTTTCAGTCTAATATCCTTCTGTCAGGTCTAAACTGCTGATCTGACTATTTCCTTCAAAGTGACCTGCCTCGCTCAAGTCAGAGGAAAAATTCCTGCTAGCTCCAAAGAGAAAAACATATTGCACTGAGTCCTCAGAGTGCACATCCCATTTCTACAGTGAAATAAACAAATGAAAAGCCTGCATCTAAATCTGCACAACTATTCATGACCTCTGTTTTGAATTAAATAGAATTATTTCAAGTAATAGCTAACCTATACTATCTTTTCCTTGTTATCAAAGAATCACAGAATGGTAGGGATTGGAAGGGACCTCTATGGGTCATCTAGTCCAACCCCCCTGCCAAAGCAGAGTCATCTAGAGCATGCTGCACAGGACCGCATCCAGATGGGTGTTAAATGTCTCCAGAGAAGGAGAATCCACAACCCCTCTGGGCAGCCTGTTCCAGGACTCCGTAACCTTCTGACTGAAGAAGTTCTTTCTCATGTTCAGACGGAACTTCCTCTGCTTCAGTTTGTGCCCATTGCCCCTTGTCCTGTTGTTGGACACCACGGAAAAGAGTCTGGCCCCATCCTCCTGACACCCACCCTTGAGATATTTATAAGCATTTATAAGATGCCCTCTCAGCCTTCTCTTGTTCAGGCTAAACAAGCCCAGATCCCTCAGTCTTTCCGAGTAGGCGAGATGCTCCAGTCTCCTCATCGTCTTTGTAGCCCTCTTCTGGACTCTCTCCAGTAGCTCCTCATCTTTCTTGAAGTGGGGAGCTCAGAACTGGACAGAGTACTCCAGATGAGGCCTCACTAGGGCAGTGTAGAGGGGGAGGAGAACCTCCATTGCCCTACTGGCCACACTCTTCTTAATGTACCCCAGGGTGCCACTGGCCGTCTTGGCAACCAGAGCACACTGCTGGCTCATGGTCAACTTGCTGTCCACCTGTACACCCAGGTCCCTCTCCAGAGAAGCTGTGGATGTCCCCTCCCTGGCAGGGTTCAAGGCCAGGTTGGATGGAGCTCTGAGCAACCTGGTCTAGTGGAAATGTCCCTGCTCATGGCAGGGGAGTTGGACCAGATGATCTTTAAGGTCCCTTCCAACCCTTACCATTCTATGATTCTATGATTCTCTGAAACCACAGAGAATATAGAGAAAAGCCAGATGTATAGTGGACATGAAACCAGTCTGCACCAGAGGGGGATGATGTCCTGTGGGGAAGTCCATGATATTTGGAGCTACAGGACTCAATTTATCTGGCAGAAGAGACACACTCCTCTTGTTCACTGTGTGTGGAGATGAAAGGTACGGACTCTGGTGGGGTGCTAGCCAAAGACCTTTATTATTTACAAAGTTGCCCTTATATACTACTTGCTATTGTTCACGCGCTATCGGAAGCGTTCCGATAGGGTACTGCCTTAGTTACATGCTTTGTTCATAACTTGACTGGTGAATTCCACTGTTCATGTGTCCTGCATGAGCCGGATATCTTCCTTTTTTGGGTCAAGGGATGTCCCCTTAGTTGTTACTTTCTCAATCAGGGGCATGGGGCCAGATCATCAAGGTCGAACTCACTGAGGCCTTTCTCCACAACTGTGTGCAAACTCTTGCTCTTTGTGTGTACCCTAAAATATCATCTAGCTCTTCAAATATGGTATATTCATGTTTATAAACTGCTACTCACTTCAAAATTAACATTTTTGATATTTTTCAACACACCGAAACCACTGCCTAATTATTTGTCTTAAGAAGAATTTCTTCCTAATATCTAATCTCAGTCTACCCTCTTTTAGTTTACAGCCGTTCCCCCTTGTCCTATCACTACACACACATGTGAAAAGTCCCTCTCCATCCTTCCTGTAGGCCCACTTCAGGTACTGGAAGACTGCTTGAAGGTGTCCCTGGAGCCTTCTCTTCTCCAGGCTGAACAGCTCCAACTCCCTCAGCCTGTCCTCGTAGGAGAGGTACTCCAGCCCTCGGATCATCTTTGTGGCCCTCCTCTGAACCCACTCCAACACATCCATGTCCTGCCTATGTTGGGGGCTCCAGAGCTGGACGCAGTACTCCAGGTGGGTTCTCACGAGAGCAGAATAAAGGGGCAGAATCACCTCCTTCGACCTGCTGGCCACACTTCTCTTGATGCAGCCCAGGATACAGTCGGCTTTCTGGGCTGCAATTTTCCCTTTTCCCTTTCCCTGCAATTAAAGACAAAATTCTAGTTTGTGTGGGCTTTCCCCCATTCAGGACCCGATTTCAAGTCAAATTATCAGAAGTAGGATGAGGTTATGCAAACTGCTGAAGGAAACAGAACATGCAGCTTCTTATCAAGGAGGGAACAAGAAATGGTGGGAGATGCCCATCCTGCCTTTAAATAAGTAAAGAAGTATGAATATCTCAGGTGAGTTGACCTTGGCCAGCCACCAGGTACGCACCAAGCTGCTCTGTCTGTCCCTCCTTCTCAACAGGAGAGGGGAGAAGAAAGGATGAAAAGCTCTCGGTTCAAGATAAGAACAGGAGATCCTTACCAATTACCGTCTTCCCAGGTTCAACTTCACTCCTGATTTTCTCTTGCTCCTCCCCACGAGCAGCACAGGGGGGCAGGGAAGGGGGGTTGCGGTTAGGTATCAGACATCTCTGCCACTCTTGCCTCCTCACACTGTGTATCTGCTCCAGCGTGGGGTCCCTCCCATGGGAGACAGCCCTCCATGAACTTCTCCAACATGAGTCCTTCCCATGGGCTGCAGTTCTTCACAAACTGCTCCAGTATCAGTACTTTTCATGGGGTGCAGTCCTTCAGGAACAAAGCACTCCAGCATGGGCCCTGGATGATGCTGCAGGTCCCTCCAGAAGCCTGCTCCATTGTGGGCTCTCCATGGGCTACAGCTTCCTTCAGGTCACATATGTCTGCTCCAGCATGGCGTCCTCCATGTGCTGCAGTGTGGATATGCGCTCCACTATGAACGTCCATGGGCTGCAGGGGGACAACCTGCTTTGCTGTGGTCTTCATCACAGGCTGCAGGGGAATCTATTCTGAGCGTCTGAAGCACCTCTTCCCTCTCCTTCTTCACTGACCTGGGTGTCTGCAGAGTAGTTTCTCCCACATATTCTCACTCCTCTCTCCCAGTTGTCATTGCACAGTGTTTTTTCCCCTTCTTCAGTATGTTATTACCGACATGCCACCACCATTGTTAATGGGTTCAGCTTTGGCCAGGGGCATGGCCATCTTGGAGCTGCCTGGCACTGTCTCTGCCCAATGTGGGGGAAGCTTCTGGCATCTTCTCACAGAAGCTACCCCTGCAAATCCCCTGCTATGGAAACCCAACACAATACAATGGCTCACTTATACTATCACATGTAGCAAATTCTGATAGGCCTGCTTGTGCCAGGTGGTCGTACTGTGCCTGTTTCCAGACATATACCCACTGATTATACTACATTATTTACTTATACATCTTTTGGTAAGGCAAAATTGTCATTAAACCGAAAAAGAGAAGAATCACTGAGGTCTTGGATCACTTAGCTTTTTTTGAAGTAGCAAATAGAGTAACATAATTTATCACATTTAAATGCCTGTCTTGACCCCAAATTAGTCCAAAGACTCAGCAAAGCAGTTTCTTTTTCAGACCATGACTGCTCTTTTCTATGCAATCTGAATGCCGTGTTGCACCTTGCAAGAATTTACTAACTTCTGTTCATTTGCCTAATGGCAGCTTTCTCTGCTGTAGTTTATAATGAAGAATATTTGTTAAGTAAGAAGTACTGTGCAAACCACTAACTGTGGCTACTCAGACTGTTTCTAAACAAGCTTATGCTATGCTTAGTGAAAGTCTATGTAATGTCATTCTCCTGAATGTTTCCACATGTATAAACCATTACCAGGTTTAGCAAAAACAAAGTAAAAGAATTACATGTTCTTGAAAATAGAATTTGAACAAAATTAGAAGATTTAGAAGGCTCTAAAGGCAATTAGAGTACTTAGTGTCGTTACTCTATACGTGATCATACTTGATAAAATACCTTGTTTGTGAAACACTGTGGTTTGTATTTACGTTTTGAATTGAATGCCATCAATCAGTGTGCCTATATTTGATTAAAGGTTTAATACCTCATTTCCCTAGTTCTGCATTCTGTATTGGAATATAAAGTCATATAATGCTTTGAAATATGCTGTGTGAATGCTGTAATACAGCATACCCTGTGCATGCAATTATTTTAATAATCATTGTGTGTAAAACCAACTATCGAGTATGCACTGAAATAACCTCAGTTTGTATGAATTGACATGGATAAAATAAGAAATGCTTGAATATCTGCCTCTACACTTGAATTAAGAAGATATGGAGCATATATCCTGCATATATTTGTATTTATTCTCAGAATTCTGCATGACATGTGGTGAGTACTGCCTGAGTGATGACCGAGAGACCAAAATTTTGCCGAAATGAATATACTCACGGTGCAGTGACTAGGTGCTAAATAATTTTCATGTCAGTAAGAGGTAGTCATGATACAGAAGTAAGAACCACACAGAACAGAACATTCTCCACTGCTTCTTAACACTTTTCCTTACATAAATAGCCCCTTGAAGAGAGAAATGGTAAGCATCAAGGTAAAGCTGTTACAATAACCTCAGCTGATTATGCCTCAACTGTACTATAAAGCCAATTTGCCAGAGCAAAGAGCTTGAGACAGTCTTGCAAATACTTAATGTGAAATTTCATTCCGGATATTTAGCTCTTTGGTATAATGGTTATTGTTGCAAAGCCAAGACCGCAGCTTTTTAAACTCATTGTTCCCCATTTTACTAAATGGTAAGAATTCAGTCTTCATCAAGCCAATGAGTGGTCTTTACTAGTAGACTAAAAGCAAATATAACCACAAAAAATAGGATCTTCTTTTCAGTTGTGACATTTTAGTTTCTTATTGCAAGTGTGAACAAAGCATCATTTAAGTCCAAACAACCTGCAGTTTGTCATGTTGGCAGCTGATGCTGGAGTGAGGCAAACAGGAATAACATTTTTGACCAGACACACACACACATATACATATATGCATACACACATAAATGACTTTCCTTCTTGATTCTCGTTGGTTCGTCTTCATTTCCTTCTTCTTACAGTATAAAATAATGATTTTTTTTCACTGTACTATTGTCAGAAAATGACAGTATAAATCTATTTTTTTCCCCAATTATTGGCAAGTTTGTGTTGTCTATGTGCTTTGTTCATCGTTTTGCATTTTCAAGGACAGATAAAGGAGTTACTTAAACCTATTTATCATCCTTCTAATGTGTAGCAATGGCTTGGAACCCAGTCCAGATATTTGTAATGAAAACAAAGAAAATGCAAGGGAAACTGGAGACTGGATTGTAAACGGGTGTACAGCATAGCAGACAACCCAATATGTCCTTACCTTAGAGGGTTTCTGATTTGTCCAGTTGCCTTGACGAAAGCTTTGATGGAATAAAAGATGACCTCAACTCTCTCTCTGCTGTCAAAGAGGAACCAGGCTTGAGAATTGACTGTTCTTCTCATACGTGCTTCTACTTCAGAGTTTTTACCACTTTACCCTGCTCTCCCAGAAACTCAAAGCAGCTAAAAGCTACTTCTTTTTCTCTTCAGTGAATCCTTGCAGCCTGTATTTCTAAAATAAACCTCAAGTAAAAATTATGTGCTTACCAATCTGTTGACTTGTTCATGTTCTTTTACAGGTCAATGATCTTTAGAGAGTTTAGCCTGATGAATTAGGAGACTGCCATTTACAGGCCTGCAGGAAAGATTTGTGCCGAATCAGATGTGTAGGATGACTTGAAAGTTTCAGTCACCCGGATATAACAGCTCTAGGCCTCACCTCCTGACCAGCCTTTTCCTCCTCTCCATCCTCCACTTACAGGGCAACTTCCTCTCTTGACAACATTTTGTTTGTTTGTTTCTTTAGAAAGGGCATACTTGCTATCTGTAAACTGATTGGGCAGAATATATCAGTCCCTAAATTTTGCCTTTAGCTTTAAGAATAAGTTTGCTTCATTCCACACCAATTCGCACAGTTTCTTCCATAACTGTTTTCAACTGCATTTGAATTATATGAAAGGGATGAGGACACACTAGCCCTCACTGGGATAAGAGAAAAAAGAGGGTTTCTCTATTCTTTCCCTTTTCTGTGCAACATGTGCATAAGACCAGAAGAGATATGGCCCAAAATGCTCAAAGTTACTTCATACCTGTAGCTCACGGAGGGTTGATGCAGATGATTACCACAGGGACATTTATGCAGGATCTGGATGCCAGGAAGTCTCAGGTCTGAAGCAGGTACAGCAAAACTCGTATCAGGCAGTAACACAGACCAATTCGATTAGTCTTTCACAGTCACCAGCAAATTGGAATGAGGTCTTGCATATTGACACCACAATTGTGGTATGAGTCATGTGCCAGCTATGCATAAAAAGACATGTAACCAAAGTACTGCTTTTTATAGCTCTTTTGTTTGCTAATGAGCATCCCCGCTGTGACATTAAAGAGAACACTGTATGGCCATAGCTGGTAATTTCTGAGTCTTAAATGTCCAGGATAAACTCTCATCTTGCCCAGTCCCTGGCAGTGTTCAAGGCCAGGTTGGATGGGGCTTTGAGCAACTTGGTCTAGTGGAAGATGTGCCCACCTGTTGCAGGGGCATTGAAACTGGATGACCTTTAAGGTCCCTTCCAACTCAAACCATTCTATGATTCTATGACCTTTGCCACATACTGTTACTGGACCTACATGGATTCTGGTTCTCCTGGCCTGAACTTTCAGGGCATCACCATATACCAACTTTTGTGGAGGGTTTAGTGATGTATCTGTTTTTAAAGTAAATCTAGATTAATGTTTAGGGAGTTGGAGAGAAAAAAGTAGCATGTCAGTTTTGTGCATGAGAATGTGGTATGAAATTACGAACACAAAACATTGCAAGAGGGACAAGACGAGATACAGTAGTGGATATGCACACTGAAGTTTTGCCCTGTAACCAAGCACATTTAAAAGATGAATGTTTTGCACTTTAACTGTGGAAAACAAACTGCATCTGTCTAGTGTTGTCTTGGGATCTGGGCTATGGGGCGTCAGAGATGATATGAGTCCTTCTCTACAGTTCACCTTGCTGCGCGAAGAACCTTTCCAAGTGCAGTCACTAGACTACGTAGGAACAGTGCAAAGGGCTTCAGTGTACTTTAGGAACATGATTGCAATTTCTAGTTGTGCTGAAGCAATTTTATTTTATGCATCATTTGCTGTGGTTAACAGGTCCCGCATTCCACCTGCCTAACAATAAAACCAGGAAACTTTCCTTGCTGATCAGAGCTGAATCCCAGGTACTCTGCCAAGACATTCACCCCCCATCAAACAGAATGTTCTTCTGAGAATGATAAATGCTTCTTTTTTTATCCATCAGCATGTCACACTTGGAGGGGAAAAAAAAAAAAAAGGTTGTTTTCCAGAAAAGTTAATGTTTCTACCTGTCAACCTTGAAGGTGACTCTTTAAGGTTATATTAGCCTCTTTTAAAGCTCCTGCAATGGGACAAAAGCCAAGCAATAAAAACACCAAAGCCTATATTTCCTAATATCTGCTAAACACCTACAGGTCTAAAGATTTTATAAATATTTTATTCTAACATGCTAAAGGAGGATAAATGTCAAATGTGCCACATATCATTCATTACCAAAGGTACTAGTTGAGATTTATCTTTTCTTTTGTGGTTTACCTACTATGTTTGTAGTTTAGCTGGCCCTTGCCTTCTAATTAAGTTAAAATTGTTCAGTGCCTTGTAGTGGTTTTATTTGGTTTATTATAAAATAATGTTTAATTGGAATTTAATTCTAAGCTGTAAATAAAAGATGATTTGAAAAGAGATGCTTCCTTCAACTGAGACCCTTGCAATTTTTTGAAGAATTTATTTTGATCTGATCTCATCTATATTTTTGACTGTGTTTCTGGGAAGGTGGATTAATTATCTCTATGTCAAAAAAGCAAAAGCTGAGAATTGGCCTGTATATCATTTCAGCTATTTAAAATTATGTGATTTTATTTCCTCCTAAAGATATATCTAGATTCATATTTACTGCAAACCCAAGTCTCTGATGATGGTAAGTCAGCATCCTACAATAATGCCATCACAGCTAATGATTGCTTCGCGATCAGCCTTCAATATTCATTCCATTGGTAAAACTTCCCTCTGGCTTTGCATTCTTCTGAGCTGATTATTGAAATAATATAAAATGCCAGGAGGGCAATTTCAGCAAAAAAAAACGTGCACTTCATACAGATCATTGAACAAAATATTTTTCTGCTGGCTATTCTAATCCCAGTCAGGCAAAAAATCTTCATCAAAATATGGACATTGCCATTATAAAAGCTCATTCTCCTCTCCTTCTTATCCCCTCCCTGCAAATATCCATATGACAATAAGCAAAACATTTGTACAAGCTAGTAAGGTTTTCTTTCCCTAGGTAATAAGAATTATTTGAAATAAGAGTATCCTGATTTTCATCTCTTACTATTTAAAAAAAAAACAGAGGCTTGGCTTCAGTTATTCATTTTCTTATATTTTGGCGTCTTTTGGAGTTTGGGCTAAAATGTTCTGTTTGACTTAAGATACTGTGCATAATTTTTAAAAGATAGTCCTGAGCAAAAAGCCATCATTTTTGGGACTAATAACTCATTTCTGAGCCCTTATGACATAAATACAAAAAATCTGAATGAACAAAAACTAAAACAAAGGAAAAAAGAAAAGGAAAACAAGAAGTACGTATCTACTGAAGAAAACTGAAAAGAATTACTGAATGGGTCTGTAACTGAATACCATGTTAATTAATGTAGGTTAATATATTTTTTTTCCTCCACAATAAGAAGCAAAATCAACCTCCTTAATAAAATATTATCATGTAGCTCTGCTATTGAAAGATTTTTCCTCATCCTATTTTCCAGGAATAAATTTACTGCATAAGAAATTTGGCTGGTGTTCCAGATAGTTAATGAAGAACACAAGAGATATCTAACACGTAGAATTATTTAGTTTCGCTTAATGGGGAAGGTCCAGTTAAGAAAATTATTGTCAGCACTGATAACAGTCCTAACAACAGAGCTGCCTGCCCACACATATGCATACACACACATACACATACACACACACATACACACACACACGGACACACAGTCAGACAGGGTTTACAGTATAAATTACTATGCAATATGTGAATTTGGTTTTATGCAGGGCTTTGGGCTTTTTATTGTTGGGGTTTGGCATTTTTGCTGGTGGTGGGTGTTTTTTTCTTCCTGAATAGGGTTATACTCATCATCTCTTTGGGGTTTTTTGCCTGTTTTTTCTTGTGGGACTAGAAGTTAAATCAAATCAGGTCATAAACCCCTAAAAATTCAGTGTTGGAAAATTACGCTAAACCTTGCAATAGACCCAGAAAACATCCGCTCTCCTTCTCGGGGATGCAGCACATGTTGACTCCTACACATTCACACCTTTGGGGTTGGGCAATGCAGTGATGATCAGTTCACAGGGCTCTCTGGAGGTGGTTCCTGCAGGCACAACTCCTCAACCTGCGCAACATACACAGTCCATGAAAACAGGAGGGATTACTTTACTATTATCATCATCATCATCATTATTAACAAAATCATTTGTGCTGCTGTTCTGCTGGAAGCACTAGAAATAAGCAGCCCCAGCTTGCTGGGGGCTCTGGCTCCGCTTTCCACTCCCACACATATTTTCCTCTCATTCTCATACAGCAGGAACTTGGCCCTAGCCAGACCAGAGTCCTGCCTTTGGGACAAGAAAATTAAATTTTTCATGCACTGTTGAAAATCTGCCAGTTCACTCTGCATGAGTACATTTGGGAATCAGATGCAGTTATTATTTTGGCAAGGGCACATACAGAAACCCGGAAAGGAATTCTACTGATACAAATCTCTGCAGGACTTTTCAACAGTCGACATCAGATTAACTCATCACCATTCTTACAAATGAACACCAAAAGAAAATGTGACACGTAATAGTGCTTCGTTCAGTTTGAAGACTTTAAAGATTGTATTTCAGTGGTTACTAGGACAGAATGAAAGAGCAAAACCAGATTGCCTGAAACTTTTATGTTCAGAAAACCAAACTTCAGTTAATAGCAATGTAAATCAGATATTAGTTCACTTTCTTCATATACACTCTGAGTCATTATGTTGTGCAAGTAACAAAGAATAATAACAGTGTCATCAGAATAATACTGTGCTCTAGACAAGGACAAAAGAAATATGAAACTATATGGCATAAAGTCTAATATTAACTATTACAAATTGTGGTTAGGTTTTCAGTCAACCACATCTGCAGTCACAGCTGTCCCTCATTTGTTGTTATTTGGTATTCATATTAGAGATTTAGCTGCTGAATTATAAGAAGCAGGAACTCTCTGAATCCATAATTTTGATTGTTTTGACTTTCTTGTGCAATAGTTTTATATATACATACACACTCCTACAGTGATGAACTATGTGACTACAAGGAATCTAAATGGTGGTACTTCGTAAAGTGTCCTTTGGAGACAAGTGATCTGTCAGAGCACAGAATGAGAAGCTGGGTGACATATCAAATAACGACTTTGGAGGATCGCTCTGCAGTGGAATATTCCAAATTAAATGTCACCATTTAAGCTTTGACTTTTATCTGGTAGATTAACGTCAGCTAGTCAGTCAGAATTTAGTGTGTATCCTCATGTCAGATAGAGATGCGGACAGTAATGGAACTGACATCACAGAATCACAGAATCACAGAATAGTAGGGGTTGGAAGGGACCTCTGTGGGTCATCTAGTCCAACCCCCCCGCCGAAGCAGGGTCACCTACAGCAGGCTGCACAGGACCTTGTCC
>Ga0065711_1007137_pt1 | contig 15596 bp, 10 predicted proteins | sample Hoacrofraction12_FD_59098 | JGI IMG/M metagenome (GOLD analysis project Ga0065711, IMG submission 59098) | Hoatzin crop microbial communities from Cojedes, Venezuela - Epithelial fraction 12 v2 (version 2) | ecosystem: Host-associated > Birds > Digestive system > Esophagus > Crop | place... | reverse complement strand
GGGGGGGGGGGGGGGAAGTTTGTAAATAGCATGTAAATGCTATTTTAATCTTATTGCGTTCCAAAATGTTTTCAAAAGATTAGAAAGTCATTGCTTTGAAAATGGTATCAAAGAATCAGGACAAATAACAATGAGATCTGGCAATTTAATGTAATGAACTTTTCACTACAGCTTTTATTTCTAGGTCATGTTATGAACAACGTTTGTAATGTGAATTGGTGGGTCTTTCTCAGTGAAGAAATAATGTAAGAACTCAGTTAAACAAAATGGTTGGTGATACGTTTTTAACCAGCAGATTTTGGTGTACTGAGCACTGTTGCCTTAGTAGCTGCCATCTAGGCTTGCTATGCATGCAGAAACGATTTGTACGGAGGCCAAAAGGCATAGAAATTAATCTCAGTCTCGGAGGGTTTATACTCTCATCGTTCCCGTGCCTGCGAAGGATAGAAGAAAAACAACTCTATTTCCCTTGAACAGGAACGGTGCTTTTACATGATGGAGTAGATCTGCAAGCAAAATGTTGCAAGGCAACTCGTGCACCTGGGACATATCAGTAACACCACACGAGTTCAACATTACCTAGGTATCGGTATCAGAAAAACGGGATCTGAACAGGGATGTAACCAAACTAGGAAAAATGAGGGATAATTTGGGGCAGGTTGTTTGGAAGGAGACCCAGGTAGAGAAAGAGAAGTACAAGCATGGTGGAGAGAGGATCAATAAGCAAGAAAAAGGGTAATAAGTTGTGCACGTGATCTAGGTGAGACTCTCCAGGGATACCAGTCAAGCAGCTCCGTGCTTGATCACCTTAGCTTAGGTCAGGCCAAAACCCCAAATCCGTAGTCTCAACTGTACCACAGAGACCAAACCTGTTTCCAAGGACTGGAAGACCCATTCAGGGCAGGGAGGGGAGGGCACATTCTCTAGTTAGCAGAGAGAAACACGGGTGGAGCATCCACTCCTTACTGTGTTGGTGCCCGTTCCAGGCCTGATGGCATCAGCGTCTTCCCAGCTGCTTCCCAAGACCAGCCTATGCTAGTGTATTTAATTCTCTCGTTCTTGTTTTTTGTGCAGCAAGTTCAGGACAGCATCTGGGTGTTTCCTCTGGGAAAGAGAATGCGGATTTCTTTCGTTTTTCCATTGTCAGTTTTGTTGCGTGGATTATTTGAAAACAAACGTGTTGCTTGTGATGTGAAATCTGGGGCTATGCTGTTTCTGTTAATTAGCACATCAGAATTAAGCGAAAGAAAATGAGAGCTAGAGCTTGGGTTTCAACATCTGACAAAGCTCAGAAATATCCGCGTGAAATCTTGAAGAAGCAAGATTTACAACATGAACATTACAAAAACGGCCGAACACAGAATTGTCACAGAAGTTAATGAAGACACAAGAAGTGATCATCCAGTTGCTTACTGGAAGGTAAGGAAAATTTGCTAATGACTCCTTTCCGCTACCTTAATTTTCCCAGAATTTAGTTATGTAAATGTCAGTAGGCAGCGTGGGAAGACAGGGATCAGCTACGCACACTGCTACGGTAGCAGAGAAGCTGATGCAGGCACGCAGCTCTGGCGTGCTGTTGTCCTACCATGGGTGGGATGCTGAAAGCTCATCTGCCAAAGCGCTGTGCTTGATGTGTGTGGAACGTATCATGCAAATGAGGCTCAGTGATGTGTGAGTACAAGAGTGCTCCTGGCTTCGAAGTGTGTTCAGAAGCGGAGGAAGACTTACCAAGCTGTGGTGCTGGAATGACTTTTGCAATAGCCATCAACATACCAAAGCCCTGAATTTAACCCTTGAACAGTCCTGAGCTTTTGCTGGCCTTCTGCAGAGTTAGCATAGAATTACAGGATGAGAGTTGGGTTGCTCAGGAACCTGTCTGGCTGAGTTTTTAACATCCCCAAGGAGACATTTTTCTAACCTTTCTGGTCAACCTCTTCCCATGTCTGTCTACCCTCGTGGTGAATCTTTTTTCCTAATATCTAACTGGAACTTCTTTGACTGCAGCTTTGTGTCTGTTGTCTTTCATCCTATCGCTGTACATCTCTGCAAAGACTATGGCTCCATCTTCTCTATACTCTCCCATCGGGAAGCCAGACCCAGAATCGAGGTGTTCTCCAAGCCTTTTCTGCTTCAGAAACATACAAAAAAGAATGGAGTGGTTTTGGTTGTGCGAGGCACGAGAAAAATAAAGATTTGATGTTTCTGTTGGTGCCTCTCCTTGTGTAGCAGGGCCTTCCAATCGATCTCAGCTCTGTCATTTCACGGTGATAGTGCTGGCTTGGGAGCATGCAGATGATTTGCTAACATGTCTGCACCAAGTCTGGCTTGTGAACATTTTTTCGCAATTGGCCTTTTATTTGCTTTTGTAGAATCATAGGACAGTTTAGGTTGGAAGGGACCTTTAAAGGTCATGCAGTTCCAACCCCCTGCCATGGGCAGGGACCCCTTCCACCAGACCAGGTTACTCAAAGCCCCGTCCAACCTGGCCTTGAACACTGCCAGGGTGGGGGCAGCCACAACTTCTCTGGGCAACCTGTGCCAGAGCCTCACCACTCTCATAGTGAAGAATTTCTTCCGCATATCTAATCTTAATCTACCCTCTTTCAGTCCAAAATCAGTGCCCTGTCATGACAGGGAGGCCTTTCCTCCTGTGTAACAACCTTGCATCTATGCGTTTTTCTGCGATCATCAGCCAAACAGGCCTTCAGATTTATTTATGGATTGTAATTTCTCTTTTCCAGTTAAGTTCTCACCTCCATGGTACATTATTGGGGAAGCTGACTTTTGTCTGGATTTAAACTCACGGCTCGTGGCAATTCCTGTAACAGGCAAAGTTCTGAGTGCTGTGTGCGCTGATTCAGACGGGCATGTTTTAACCAAGGTGCTCCAGTGAAGTTTCAGTGACTTGTATCAGCTTTACAATGTTTTGTGTAGTGAAGGTGGTGCCCAGACCTGCTGCCTTTGAGGAGCTCTGGATGAAGCATCCAAAGATTTAGTAAATGTAAAAAGGTCCTTTTCTCTGAAGAGCAGAACTGGGGAAAATGGAGGGAAAGGGGTTAAAGTCTGTTTCCAGAACTTTTGTTGGGAGTGGAATTCAGAGCAATTCCCTGTGTTTTAATAAGTGTTTATTTCCTTCCTGAAGTCCTGATGTGAAACGGCCGAGTCTTGCAGTCAGTCAGGTATCACGGATCTGTAGTAAAATATATATCAGAAGGGGCGGGTGGTCGTCTTGGGGAATTTTGGGCAGAGCGGCTACAAAAGCAGTACCACACCACTCAGTGGCATATAATTTAATTTTTTTTAACGAAGCAGCAGGTTGGGTAGAGCAGGGGGACAGTAATTTCTACTGCGAGCTTTCTGTTCTATGGCACCTACGAATCTGAGGCCCTGCTCTTCTGGTCCATGTTAAACCAACATCATGGTCCCAGGAGAACGGGCCACTCCGACCCATTGACATTTTGGGTGCTGGCTTCTGGCTGCCCCCGCACACAGTGGGCTCAGCCTTCTGCGCAGTGCTGGACGTTTGTGTATGGAGTTCCCCTTCCCCTGTCCCGAGAAGCTATTGCTTTCACTATGAATTAGATTGTCAGCAGAAACTGCTAGTGGCCTCTCTAATCACATAGACTCAAATTACTCAATGTTATCTGCATGTGAGTCCAATTCAGATTGTCACCAGAATCTCTGCGAACCTCTGGTCTTCTCCCCCCAGCGTGTTACAGATTGTGTGAAGCTGGCCGATGTGAAACAGCAGAGTTTGTCTGCTGCTGCTTTGTTACCCAGCTCGTACAAGAGACATCTCGTTGGAGCTAGGCAAAGGCAACCAGGTTCTCACCCACCTGAGCAACGTTTTCAGGTGGGCTTCAGCCCGTGGCACTAGGGCAGGAGGCTGGTCTTGCTGACCATGCTTCTGTGTTAGGGCAAGGGCAAAGTGATTGTACGCACCGAGTACGGTCCTCTTCTGCCTTGGTGTGGAGATCAGATCTTTTGAACAGTGCCTGCGTTTCCTTGGGCAAATATAAGGAAACGTGACCTTGAATAGGAAGAACAGTTTCTGTCACACTTTTCATAAAAAGAAAGAAAGAAAGAAATCTACATGTTGTGTAACAAAACTTTGGCAAGCATTTTGGAGCTGACTTACTGGAAATGGCTGCCTGACCAAAAACTGCTGCTTAGAAAAGGTAACTCTGTGTTTTCCAGTGGCTGATTTACAAATGAGCCCAAAAGTTCATGACCTATGGAGATCTATAAAAGCCAATGACCTGTAAAAAGGGGCAGGAATGGTGGCAGATAAGGTGGAAATTAATTTCACCTTATTAGTTCTTCTTAGTGCTATACTACAAGTCAAAGTTCCTCAGTGAGACATCGGTCTCTCTGAAGCACAGGAGGATTAGAGAGTGAGGAAGAAGTGAGCCAGAAAGATTGGACTCGGAATGAAATCCAGACAGCTTTGTTAATACTGTCTGGGGGGGGCTGTTGTTTTATATTGCAAGCCTGCCAGGACTCCATAAGCAACAGTCAGTGCTTAGGGTCACGTTGGACTGGTATGTAAGAATCTAATATAGAAATACATGCTACCTGTCTCTAGAAATATTAGTTACATGCTCATATTCCTGGTTTTCTCGAAGGAATGTGCTTAGTTGCTTGAAGAGTGGTTAATCGAGGTGCTAATATTGGGTGCTTGTCACTGAGACTTTTGTGGACTTTGATTTGGAGAAAAGCCTTTCTGCAAGGCGCTTTGAAGTTCTGCCAGTTGGTGGCATATCAGTGATGTTGAAATTCGTTTAGTGTATATAGTAATAGCAAAATCTGTTGGTCCTCAGATGGATGTTATCGTTCAGTAAACAAAACAACGCCAATGTGTGTTTTTGAAGGGAGAAAAAACAACTACAAAGTCAATGGCTAGGTTAGTAAATTCTGTATTTCCCAATAGTTCTCATCAGCAAGCACACTGGAAGAAAAAAATGAGAACGTCCTAAGAGCGAAGATTGTGGTAAAAAACTAAACAAACCAAAACAAAAATCACAACAAAATAAACTCACAAAAATCTACCCAGAAAGTAATCTTGAAAATAATCATAGTGTTGTCACGTGAGAGTGGAGCTTGTTTCAGTCAAAGCTGTCCTGCTGGTGTAGCCCAACAAATATCATTTTTGCCATTGCGAATAAAAAAACAGAGGCTCTACGATGAGTTGATGGTTCAGGATCTCTGGGCTTGCCGGGGTTTGTCTTGAGCTGCTTTTAGCTTGTTTAGCTGTGATGACGGTTGCTGAGCAATGACCCCATTGGATGCCTACATGTGTTTTAGTTTAGCTCTGAGTCACAGAATCACAGAATGGATTCTTGAACAGTTTGGGTTGGAAGGGACCTTTAAAGGTTATCTAGCCCAATCCCCCTGCAGTGAGCAGGGACATTTTCAAATGGATCAGGTTGCTCAGAGCCTCGCCCCGCCTGGCCTTGAATGTTTCCAGGGATGGGGCACCTACCACCACTCTGGGCAACACATGCCAGTGTTTCCCCACCCTCATTGTAAAGAATTTCTTCCTTCTATCTAGACTGAATCTACCCTCCGGACAGAACTCCAGGTGGGGTCTCACCAGAGCGGAGCAGAGGGGCAGAATACCCTCTCTCACCATGCTGGCCACGCTGCTTTTGATGCAGCCCAGGATCCCGTCCCTCTGGCACGTCAGCTGCAACATCCAGCTTGGTGTCACCTGCAAACTTGCCAAGGGTGCACTGAATCCCGTACAGATGCCTGAGGGACACCACTTGTCACTGATCTCCATCTGGACGTTGAGCCATCGATTCCTACCTCCTGGATGCGAGCATCTAACCAATTCCCCATCCACCAAAGAGTTCACCCAGCAAATCCACATCTCGCCAATTTAGAGAGAAGGATGTTGCAGGGGACCGTGTCAAAGGCCTTATAGAATTCCAGATAGATCACATCCGTAGCTCTTCCCTTGTCCGCTGACGTCTTCACTCCATCGCAGAAGGCCACTAGGTTGGTCAGGCATTTCATACTGGTAACGAGCAGTTACTGATCTGCCTGTGGCTCCAGACTACAATGTGGCGTGGGGAAGGAGAATATGGGATGACAGGATGAAAAGAGGTCAAAGAGTGTAAAAACAAACCACCGTGGTCAAGCAGCGGCCCCAGCAGAAGTACAACTTGGTCTTGTCCAGGTAAACCCAATTTTAGCAAACAGAGATGCTGAATAGCGGGGATCCAAACAAAGTGGACTGTATTAAGAAAATACATATGTATCAACACAAGAAGACCTGAGTACTTAGGAGCAAGGATCTCCTGCTACTTGCATTGAACTCTTCCCATAAAAACCTTGGTACGTTAATGGTTCACTGTCCTGCTAGCCTCCTTGAGACAGACTGTCGCTGTCAGCCAGAGGAGCAGGGGAAGGATGAGTGTAACACCAGAGGAGGCGGTTAGGTGCTGGGACAGGTTTTCTGTAAAACAGTTTTTTAAAAAAATTTGCATTACTGAGGCTCTCTGCATTAATTTGGACTATGCATGTTAGCATTATTTGAATAGGACTAACAATAACTTTGTATTTTCATTAGGCTGTTAAAATCTTAAGCAAACTGATAATGAATTAGGGGCTCCACATGTCAGCAGATGTTTTTGACTATAACAAAATTTGAAGTTGCAGCATTTGAAAACCTAATTGCACTATAGCGTGTGTGATAAATGCACCGTGAGTTTTTGGTTATGGGTGTCATAATGTTTCAGTGTCAAGTTCAGTCTGAAAAGTTTTGTGCACAAAGTATTGAAGCCTTTTTGCAACGATTGCACAATTTAACTGTACAGATTGACTGCTGTGTTGCAAGAAAATGAGGGGAACAGATTGCAAGGACAACTTCAGGAATCATGGGAGTGACTACAAGTACGTCCAATTTGGAATACAGAAAAGAACTCTGTTGCCCGAGACATATTGAACTTCTAAGGCTTGGGAATGACGCTGCACAGCCAGACCGTAGTGTTTCTGCTGTGGATGGGTTGTACTACATGTAAAGGTAAATGATTAAATGGAAATTTATACTTTTAACTGATGTAGCTGGTGAAAATCAAGAAAAGCGAACTGGAAAAAAATAATGAAACTATACCATTTACTTTTTATGGAATTCCTTTCAGAAGTTTGGAAGGAGACTTGTAATATAGAACTATGTATTTGAGAATATTTGCTTTGTATTTTCTTGTATGAGCTTGCTTCTTTGCCTTGCGCCTGAAGTTGATGGCTCTCATAAAGAATCTAACTTCTTACAAGCCACAACTCACTCAGAATACCTTAATCCACATGAATTCCTTTATGTTTTCATTTAGCTACTCTTATGCTCAAGACATGCTATTAAAAATGCAGAATACAGATTTGTTTTTAAAACAGCATGCAACTCTCCAAACACACAGGTGCTTTGTTATTTTTGGGAAGCAGAATGCTACAAAAAACACGCTGTCTGAAGGAGGTCTTCACTGGATGTATACCTTTACCAAAATAACCACTTTTAAACTCCATGATTGATCCATTTAAACTTATTCGTATCAAGATTTCCACCCCCCCCCTCCTCTGCCTTTAAGAGTGCTTCCTTATATATAACTTGTACTTTCAAAAAATGAACAGGATATTGCCAGGTGGAGGGATATGTCGGTCGGTCATTGGAACATTATTTAACTCCTGTGTAGTGCCATGGCTTGCAGCTGTCAGTACTGTCCTGCATCTATCGATTAACAAGCACTCGTGCATGGCTTCTGCTGGAGTAGCATGCAAACACCCACCCGCCACTGATTTTGGAGCAATTGCTAGCAGGGATAAATCAAGATAAGAAGCAAATGGCAGCGTGCCGTCACATAACCAGAATCCGTGCACAGCTTCTGCAGGAGCAGCCTGTGAAGACCCACCTCTCGTTGACTTTGGAGAAATCGTTAGTGGGCATAAATCAGGATATAAGGAAAGTGACAGCGTGCAGTACGCGTGCAACCTGGGATACACTTTGTCGGGATCAGAATGGGTAATGTGCCATGAAAAAATCTGGGTACCTGGACCACCAGAGTGTTTGGGTAAGTGTAACTTGTATTGCTTGTTGAGTTTACCCTGGTAGACAGTTCTCATCATTCTTAAAGTAGGAGTTTCAGAACTGAGTTTACATTTGTTGCTCGGTTACCAAGTCTGTAAAGGGCCAAGATTAATCCCTGGATTCAGTACTCCTCAGCTTGAGGATCTTGGGCTTTAGCATCCCAAAATCATTTATGCTCAGTCGTGGTTTTTATTGTCAGAATTTTGGAGCTGTCTGGAAGGTTACAAGCAGATAAATGTTTTGTCTGTACTCTCAAGAGTTTGTGCAACAAGGCACACGTACTGACAGTGGTGTCAGCCTCTTCCCTCCAGTGACCGCATTTGCTAGACTTCCTTTCGCACACTTTCCTGACTGCCCCGCATATGGGGTGAGGAGCGCTGTTGTCATAAGCTGCTTTGCCGTCTTCAGTTTCCTCATTGGAGCTTGCTCTTAGGAGTCTTACGAAATTAGTTTTTAATCTCAGTTAACGGAAACACCAGGGATAAAATTAGACTTACTTGTACGGATTTCATCAATTAATTATTTCAAGGACTGCAGTCTCCTGAAATCAGTACCTCTTGAGCCCATCACTGCTGTTTGCAAAGTCTGGAAATGAGTCTTATATACAGGTGAATAAGAATATTCTTGGACGTTGTGCCATGTCATTGACAAACTACCTAAAACTAAATACCCTGAATTAACTGTGATACAGATCAAGTGTTTAAGCAGTCTGTATTTTATTTTTAAAAATCACTGCTGAGTGAGAACCTAGGTGGTTTTGCGCTATCTTTACTGAGGAGGTTCTTCACGTGCTAAAAGCCACCAAAAATCCGTGCTCTACCATTTTTAATTTTTATTGTTTCCCTAGCACCATGTACTATTACAAAACAGCAACTGGAAGCCCAAAACCTACTTCTCTCCAACGGACAAAGACGCACGTTTCTGATTCAAAGTGGTCAGTGGCAGAAGTTTATGTGCATGACAGGATTTAAACTCACAGCCTCTCCTATCAAGCAGTGCTCTGATGGAAACATTGAGCTTCCTTCGTGTATCACTGGTAAATATGCACCATATTTGAATAATTTTTATCTGTCAGACACATCTTGCATGTAATTCTGCCACTGTTCGTGTAGATGAACTGCATCTGCCTGTACTGTCAGAGGCTGTTTATTCATTGGGCAATTGCCTTTTACACCACAAATGCTGCATTCTTGCTTTGAGAGTAATCAACACACAGTAATAATAACCCACATGAATACTGAGATAGGGTCCTTTATCTATATATAAATACAGCTTGCTGCTTTAGTTGATTTTCATCACCTTACTGAAATTAGATGAAGTTAAAGAAAAAAAAAAACCCAGCAAGATGAAGGCACCAAAAGCCATTGCAGAATTACCCCTTGCTGCACAGTGCCGGGTGGGCTGTCTACACTGGCTTTCAAAAAATCTTAGCAATGTGAACAAGAAAAGAAACTGCATATTATCTACAAAGCCCTAGAGGTAAGAGGCAGTAAAAAAACTCCCTCAGCCTTCTTCCACGCAGCAAGACATCAATGATACACAAATGTGTTGCCGGCAATGTGTTAGTTTACACCGGCTGCAATATGTTATCTTCGGATCAACTACCAAAAAATCAAGAAGGCTCTGGATCATCAAGACACCATCACAAATGCTCCTAGAAAACGTAAGCATGGCAGGTCCCATTCTGGACCTGTACCAAGAAGTCACCCCCACCTCCACCCAGAAATCCCCATTATTTGCATTCCAACACCTTGCCCTTCTAGCAAATGTCAGTGAGGCTCAAGTCCCCTGTAAGAACTGGGTCTGTGATCTAGAGAATTCCTTGAGTCATTTAAAGGAAACTCCACTCACTTGCTCATCCTGATCAGGCAGTCAGGACACTTACCTCTGCCACGACCCTAGGGTAGTTTCCAGGGCAGTGCACAGAAGAAGCAGCTAGGAGCAGACAAGACCAAACACACGCTATTTGCTGATGACCAGATTACCTGCGGGCTTTAATTCTTGTCTCAGCATGCCACCAAAGCCAGCCTATTTCAGTACACAATTGTGAGATCAATACAGAATGGATAAAACATAAGCACAACCATTTGGATGGATAAAATGTAATCACATTTACAGAACGTAAATACATTTACAAAAATGGATAAAATGTGGATAAAATGTAAACACAATCATCCAATAATAGAAAGAAAAAAAAAAACCCTAACAAATTCCAAGACAGAACATCGGCAAAGCTGCAAACAAGGCACTGCGAAACAGGAAACGCCAGGAAAAATCGACCTCAAATCACTGGGTCGGTTGAGGGACCTTTCATTTCCACAGCTGGGCTCCTTCATGCCATTTCCGTTTATCCAAACAGTGCTGCAGCATAAAGACAAAACAGGGGAAAAGGCATGAAGACCAAGCCTGGCACCCTGCAGTGGTTCCTCAGAGCACTGGACAGGCAATTTCAGAACAGCTGCCTCATACAGCCCCCCCATGTCCTCGGCACGGAGCACTTACGTGCACATGTAGGATAGTTAATCACTCCATCCAGGCACTGTGCAATAAAGTTCTCCGGGCGTGAAACTTGTCGGTAAAACCATTTGCATTCAAAGAAAATATAATCGCCAGAGCGATAGGGGGAAGCGCTCGACCAGCTTGATGACTGTAGTTTAATATTGTTGTTTGCCATGATCACCTCACGTACCGAACAGTCCTCTGCAAAAAGTGCTTTCGTTATTTCCCTGTAGACCTCACACTGGACAACTGATGCCCTGAAACTGCCGGTACCAGCTGAGTGCCCAAAAGATTTATTCCCTTTTGCTGCTTCCCCTCCTGATTTTAACAGGGAAACACTGAGAGTGGAATTGGGGTAGAAGAGCAGGGTAATTGGGAAGCAAGCCTTCACACTTGCCGCATGCAGCGCAAGGGCCCCCCTGCTTCCTTGGCAGAAAAGGACTCTTTGCTGCTGGCTCAGGTGGCTCTTTGGCAGCTGTCGCGGCCTGCATTAGCACATGGTGCAGGCAATGAAGGGCAAATGCCCATTTCATACTCATCAGCAGTGATGCAGCAATCAAGGTTTGGGGAAACCCCGGGATGAGGCAAGTGCAGGTTTCCTGACCAAGCAGCCTACAGAGGCCTGGGAGAGGCAACAGCTGCTGCCTCCACATGCGACAGCACACGGCACAACCAGAGAGAAGGCTGGAGGGCCAGGGTCGTGAAGGAGGTACAGCCATGGCTGCAAAAGACAACCAGGACACCAGTTGCTGGGGGAAAGCTGTACCTAAACAAGCAGTCTTGGGAGAGTTGGCAAGGAACCATCAGGGATCCCAGGATCGGGGAAAGAGCATGCTCCACTATCAGGGAATTGACTTTCAGGACACTGCCAGGCTCTTTGGTCCTGACTGCAAGTGGCCAGGCAGTCACTGCAGAAGTAACCCTGGCATGACCCCCCTGAAAGCTCTTTCCCCAGCAGTCTTTCCAGTTCAGGTACACTGGTCAATGGCTTCTTGGGGGCACTGCCCCTCAACGCCTGCAGCTTACAGGACATGCTATCACACCCTGGCACTCAGCTACTACCTCCCCAGGCACTTCCCCAGGAAAGCTAGAGCCTATCCCCTTCACCGCAGCACGAAAAATGCAACAACACAGCAGTGAAGTTGTGGCTGACGTGGAGATGACTTACTTCCCGGCTTGCACCGTGGATATTCTAACGTCCCCTCCATACACTGTACTCTGAAGGGGGAAGATGCTGGGTCTTTCAAATATCCTCTTTTACAGCGAAATTCAATAAAGTCACCCGATCTGGAATACAGCTTTCTTCCTACGATCCATTTCAGTTCGATATTGTTTATGTCCATGTCTTCTTCAGATGCTGTACAGGCCACTTGAAAAAGGCAAGAGAAGAGTGCCATCAATTCATTCAAACAGACACACCACAGGTAATTTTTTTCCCCCTAGAGCCTACAAAAGTTGTTTGCATCACAAAATGCTTCCAGCTCTTTGCTCTGACTCTCTGTTACTTGCAACAGGAAAGACATCCACATCCATGCTAAAGGGAAAAAAAAGAGAGCGTGGCTGAGACCCTGCGCAGGGCTACGGAGAAGCCCTTTCTCTCTGACAGTCACACAGGGCAAGACCAAAGCATGGGTGGCGGAAGTCACCAGACACCAAGGAACTTTATCGAGATCCTTGCTTCCCTTCTGCCCAGCCCTTCTCCAAATCCGTTTCCTCGTGGCCATGTCTCGGATGCACCCCCAGATTTCCCCAGCACTGCCACGCGCTCTGACCCATCCTCCCCACTCCCAGCCTGCTGACTGTAGCAGCGTCCCCAGCTCAGGAGCACTTGGGAGTCCCGCACAGTGGGGTTCAGCCAGACTCCTCTCCTCCCAAGCCTGTTGTGGTGAGAGACAGCAGGCAGCAGAAGGGATACAGGAGCTGACTTCAAGAAGAAATTCCTTCTGGACAGCAGAAGGACTCATACTTGTTCTTCCTGGCTGGCATCGCAGCCCCAGCACAAGTGATGCTGCACAAGCGGTGCCCTCAGGCTCTGAGAAAAACAAAACGTGAGCAGTCACACAGCCTGTGGCCACACAGCATGTTCTCCAGCCTACCTAGGCAAACTGGGGGGCTTGTCCACTGCCCGTCGGTGCAGGTGATATACCGAGATCCTTCCAGGACGTAGAGACTTGGGCACTTGTATTCCAGAGTTGTGCCTTGTGCATATTCTTGCATGGGGAAGGAAAGAAGTTCTCCATTTTCAATAACTGGAGGCGGGCCACATTTCCCACCTTTCCCTGGAAGAAAGTTCCCAATGAGAGAAAAATGCGAGAGTTTAATTGCAGCGGAGGCCTGGCCACAAATAGTATTGGACAGTACAGTGGCACTGCTCTGAGAGACCCGGGGGACAGCAGAGAGAAACCCAAATACCGGGCAAGGGAGAAAGAGCAAGTGTTTCTCATTTCTCCAGTGCCTGGCCTCACAACTTCCAGTTGGCCCCATCTGCCTGCGGCTGAAGTGCTTGCAGCTGTCTGCAGGGCGGCTTCTCGTCCTGCGGAACTGTGCAGTGTCTGGCACAGCTCTTTCTGCAGAAGCGCCTGACGCCCAGCCCCTCCCTGCGCTGCCTGAGCAGTGAGGAACGTGGATCTGACTGCAGACAGTAATGACTGTCGCTGAACCGCACCACTGCAGTGACTGGCGGGGTAGCCCCTGGGCTCTGTGGGCCACTTAGGGCCACTGGGGAGTTCACACATGGCAGTCACCAGTTTCTCAGAAACCTTCAGAGAAGACCCAGGTCCCTTGGTACGGGCAGTGAGCCTCTCTGCACTTAGCATTGTGTTCTGGAGCCACAACATGGAGCCTGGTCCTAACTGATCTGCTGCTCCTCCACCCCTTTCAGCTCCCAGCTGCATGGTGTTCGAGTCAAATGCTGCAGCATTGCTTGATGTGCTGAAACTTTATGTCTAATGAAAACACGTGAAATCCTAGGAGGCACCAACACGGTACCTAGGTCTTGGCTCACAGGTCAAATTCTGCCCTCAGCTGATGTAACAGTTGATGTTACTCCAGGGCATTCAACGTAGCAATGCACCATCGGCACTATCTGGATGTCAACTAGCAGGGAAGCTCTGGGCTCTGTTCTCCAACATGGACGGCAACATTTCTTGCACTCTTCTCATCAGGCAGGCACAGAAAGTAGATTTTAAGCAGTCCAAGGGCCGCATCTCAAAATCAGAGCTGGCCAGCAACTGCTCTCAGCCTCAGGGTGCTTTTCCAGATGCCGGCCCTCTTGAGTGAGGCCACCGGGGTCACTCAGCTGGTACGCTAATCTGAATAGATACCTGAGAACATGGCTTTTTCCTGAGTGTGTCGGAGATGTTGCATTTACGCAGAGTAACAGGACTGAAATGTGGAGAAGGGAATGCCACTGAGTCAGCTTCATGACAGTCTCCCTAAGAGGCGACTGTACGAAGAGAGAGAGAAATTACCTTTGCACTTTGGCAGCTCTGTCCAGGTCCCATTCTGACACGCTACAGCGGAAGCCCCACTCATCGTAAAACCTCGCCAGCACTGATAGCGAGCACTCTCCCCAGGCAAATACCTCGACTTTTTAACACCTTGAACTTTACCACCAGCAATTTCTGGAGGAGGCTCACAAGTCACATCTGAAAAGAGACAATGCTGCAGTCACCTTTGCAGTCGTTGAGGCATTCACCTACACAACCGACAGTTAAAGGAATCAACCTTGTTACAATTTCTGTCCAGATTTTCTGCCTCTGGTGGGTCACAGCTCCAAGAGCTCACCCTGGAGAAAGCAAGGAGGTGTGACAGTGGCAGCAGAACACTCTTTCTGGGACTCTCGGGAGACGGCAGGGTCAACGAGAGCTTCCAGAAAAAGCCAGTGTTTCTGTAGCTACGCTTTACGGCACAAGAAGCCACACCAGCCCTCCCGCATGCCCATGTCCCTCCCCAGGGAGCCCTGGCACTCCTGAAAATCACCGGGGTAGCAGCCAAGCTGGCGCCCTGCTGAACCGCAGAGCTCGGGAGGACCGGCAGCGCCGGAGGAGCTTGTCAGCCCGCACTGCTCGGGGACGGGTCAGGGCGCTCAGCTCCGGGCAGCTGTGTGAAAGCCAAGCAGCACTTGCTCGTCCCGCAGCCACAGGTTTGGGCAGGGCCCAGGAGAACAGCTCCCGCCGGTTCCTTGTCACAGGAACCCTCTTCCCCCTTCCGTAGCCCTGGTAGGTGTTACATGGCTTAGAGCTGAGTCTCTGCTGGGATCGGCACCGGGCAGGGCGGGGCCCTGGAGAAGAACAGCTGTTTCTCTCCCATGCTGCTTCGTCCATTCAGATTCCCCCTGACAGGTCGCAGGAGAATGACAGACCAGCCTATTTTAGGCCCTGCTTCTTCAAGACGTTTTTGCTGTTGAGGAAAAGATCCCCGATATTTCTAGCAGTATCAGGCTAAATTAAGATGCTGTGCAAGGAAGCAATAGCGAGTACAAAGTGGCAGTACACAAAGAAAACAGAAGATAAAAAGGGAAAGTCTTTGGAATGTTTAGGTAAACAAACAGTCTCCTCAATGCTAACAGGCAAGGGGAAAGCACAGATTCCTACCTCTGCAGGTTGGTGCTTGTGACCATTCTCCATTTGTACAAGACACATAATTTCCACCCATCATTTGAAAATTGTTTTCACATTCATACTGCACCCTGGCACCGGGCAGATACCTATGCTGTTGAGTGCTTGTAATGTAAGCGTTGGGAATTTCAGGTGCGGCTCCACAGCTAACATCTGCAAAGAGAGGTGCATTTAAGAACAGTAGTGCAACACTATGACAGTCACAGAACTTTGCATTCCGCATCACCCTTGCTCCTGAGGAACAAAATGGTTTGCGTAATGCAGATCATTTTCTATGGGTACAAAAGGAAGAGATTATGGTCTTTACTCTGCATGCTTCGGCAGACACTATTACTTTTGCCTAGTGACTAAGGAGAGAAAAGGGCTTGTAGAGCTCGACCGAAGATGCAGACATA
>Ga0065711_1042161_pt1 | contig 15597 bp, 8 predicted proteins | sample Hoacrofraction12_FD_59098 | JGI IMG/M metagenome (GOLD analysis project Ga0065711, IMG submission 59098) | Hoatzin crop microbial communities from Cojedes, Venezuela - Epithelial fraction 12 v2 (version 2) | ecosystem: Host-associated > Birds > Digestive system > Esophagus > Crop | place... | reverse complement strand
TGACAAAAAGAACAAATCCTTTTTCCTTGGACCAGAACTACGAGCGTGTTGCTGCTATCAGAAATATCACAAAACTAACGGTAATTTAGCTGATTGGAGCTTTCAAGCACTAAATGACGAACAGACCTTCACTGTGCCGGGTGCTGTGCAAAAGAAACAAATGGCTTCAGCACCCAAAGGGCTTCCAATTTAAAGCAGGAAGGACAGAAGGTGGAAAAGCAGAGGTGGAGTAGCCAGGTACGCTGCAGGTAGCAGGCAGGGTGGTGTTGGGTTGATGGCTGGACTTGGTGATCTTAGAGGTCTTTTCCAACCTATGATTCTAAGTATCCCACAGCCTGTTTCAGGTGGCAGCATTGCAGATAGCAGAAATAAAACCTATTATACACATTAATATCTGTTACAAAGAATGCTTTTTTAAGGTACTTTACTTTTTACTTGTAAAGTATTTTAAGTAAAACGTTTGGTAAGACACCTCTTCAATACTTACTACAGGAAATGGATGGCAAAGGAGGAGAAACAATTGAAATAAAACTTTCTCTCTCATGTCTCCTTCAAATTGAATCAGGCCACAAAACCTAGGAAACACAAGGAAAAAACAGATCTTGTGTGATAGTTGTGTTATAACTGCACTAGTACGTCCTGAGGCTCAGAATGAAGATGTGTATCGGGAAAAGGGGCGGGAGGGGAAGCTTTGCTACCGCCAGGAAATCCCAGTTGATATTGTAAGCGCTGTGGGAAAGCAAACACTGCGGGTAAGCGCACTGAAATCCTGACGGGCTGCCGAGATGCCCCACGTCTACGCCAAGTACAAACACGGCTTGAAAGCTGCTGACCGGCAGCCCCGAAGTCCGTGCGCTAAGATCCCGCCGTGCAGCAAGCGCCCGCACCGAGGACGGGGCAGGGCCCTGCGCGACGCCCACGAGAGCGGGAGGCAAACCAGAAACACGGGCAGCTTCTCATTTCAGCCTTTCCTGCGCTCTTAAAATATTACCGATAAAGAAATGAAATGAAAGTCAATAAAACCATTGCTTGACACAGTTACACCCGAGTAACTTTGCCAAGTTTCTGCCAGCGAACCTCTGTCCAGCTTCGCCGTGCTGTGTCTTGCTGCCCTCCTCTCCCGCCCAGCCCTGCCCTTCCCGAGTGGCTTCTCGGCTGCCTGCGCGGAGGGCTCTGCCCCACGGCCAGGTAACAACTGTGCAGGTGTTTTCAGCTCTTTCTAGTGCGGAGCTAAGATCTAATCAATTATCTGTATTTTGCATTGGCACCCAGTCACGCTCGCTACAAGCAAAATGCAAACGATTCACTGCATTGGAAGAGCATCAACAACATCTTACAAGCAGTTAAACATTATCAGATCTGTCAGATGTTTTCACCCCAACTACCCAGAAGTACATGAAACTCTCACAACCTCATACTGCACGTATTTGTGTGCGTTTTTCATTTAAATGTCACAAGAAATAGACCTAGCTGTTACACCTGTATGTATGGTACTTAAATACTTTTTATGAGAAAAGATTATTTCATCAACTCACACTCCTATGCTGGAGCGAAGCTTCCGGATGTCTTTGGCTCTTCTGATCTCTTCTTTACAAAGGGTTAACAACCTCACTGAAAAGGGATGGCTGAAAGCAGGAAAGGAAAAAAGAGGAGAAGTAGGTTTCAGTAGAGTTTCAAACACATTTAATGATTGTAGAGATGTCAAATTAACGTTCAGACGAGAGGACAGACACAACGCAGAGCAGTCCAGACTTCTTCCACTACAGCACACCTGGCTTTAGCTGGACCTTTGGTAAGGACGCAGGTCAGTTTGGCCACCGTGTTACTGGGCCTTTTTTTTTCAATAGGGAAGAGATTAATATTAATTATTTGAATTGCTACTACCTGTATGCTGAGGCGTGCACTACATTTATCCAAACCGATTGAGAATATGCAGGATAATCGGCTAGCCACGGCTTGTGTCTACAGCAACGCGTGGTATGATCAGAAATACCACGTCAGCAATTCAAGTATTCTATAGCCAAATAAAAATTAATTAGTCTGTCTATCATTGTGGTGCCTTGGTCGTTCCCTATGGTCTTCCACCCAACTTTACATAGAAGGGGATGAATGTTGTTCTTAAATACTCTACCATTTCACAGCCCAAATTCCTGCAGTGATTCCAGACAACATAATTAAACACAGGGCTTACAGTTCTGTTAAGTGCACGAGTCATGAAGCCATCTTTAAATATATTTAGCAAATTCTTTTCTTTTTCCCCAGTCTGGGAAACGTGATTCTCACAGCTCTTTCCCAGACGCTCATACAAACACAAGTATTGTTAGTATATTCCAAGGCTCTATTAAAGAGAAGTAAAGAGGGAATAATGCTTTTATTTCAGTACAAATTATTTAATCTTTTACTTGCTACACTCAAGGCTGAAGTGCCCTAGATGCAAAAGAAACTATTTCATATTTGTCTAGCAAGCACAATTACTTCTAGACTGCGTATTTTGGAAACCTCGCTGCATTGTGTATGTAAGGCAGGAAGCAAAAATCCTAACATTTATTTTCTGCTACCATGATTCAAAGCTGTGGATAAAAACTACTCAAAAAAGCTGTGTAGTGTCATCAGCTGAAAAACAGAACATTTAAAACAAGAGGTTTATAGGAGCCATGAGATGTTTTGTTAAGTTAATGCACCTTGTTATATCTAGTTTTCCAGACAAGAGTTAGTCCATTTTATTTACTTTAAAAAAATCCTTAACAAAATACTGGCAGATAGTGAGTGACTTGATTACAAAAACTGAACAGCAAACCATGGAACCATTAAGCTAAAGAACGCTGTCTACCGCTGTCTCAATACTGTCCTGAAAACCACACTAAAAGAGTGACCAAACTGCCAGGATTTCCACGCTGATCCTGAGGCTTCGAAGCCATTTTCGGAGCCGACAGCGGCTTTCCAGGCCCCGAGCGTCTGCGCAGGGCGGATTCACCGCCTCCAGCAGATGCCACAAGAGCAAGCTCCTCGCCACCCGCTGCCGGCAGCGCTGCCTCAGCACGGGTTGCACATTGCCAGGGGTACGATAAGCACGGCAAGCACGCACGTAGGAGACGCTGAGGACGACAGACATCTGCACAAAGCACCCGGCGTGCCTGGCTAAGGACGCTGACTCGTCTGCCTAGATGCAGGAAGAGCGTCTCTTGCTACCAAGAGCAGGTATGGTTTTTCTCACCTTGGTGAAATTCCTCCTCCTCCCACCCCTGCTGACACAAAGACGTTGTGTGTACAAGTAATGACAATACCTGCAGTGCACGCCTGGCCTCCAGCACAGAACAGCAGCAATATGGTGAATTAGGTGAGATTTAAACTGGTCAAACAACGAGCATCGCTGACAAGTACAGCAACAAAGAGACCCAACTGCAACAACAGCATCTGGAATGAATTTAATACACGTAACCTTATGTGCAGCATTCTGTGATTAAAACAGATGCACTTTCCTTTCTGTCATTTGCCAATTTCACATTTGTAATAACTAAACTTAACCTATGTGTGATCTCAGATGACTCAAATAGCTTGGCCTCTTTAAAGGAAATTGAGAAAATTCCTTCTCCTGTGCGGGCACAGTGCCAGCAGAAACAGCCAGCATCTGGGGAAAAGGGATCAGCCTAAAGTCTGCATTACGGACACCGGGCACACGCAGCGCGGCAGAAAGGTGCAGGCTTTTTCCTGCTAAAGGTGAGTCGAGTTTCAGCAGTTCAGCTGCTGTCACCTGGGGTGGCCGTGAAACCAGAGGACAGCCATTGCCGTGCTTTTTACTTTATGGTTTATTAAGCAGCAGCAGTATAATTGCTTAAAAAAACCCGCAGGAGCATGTAATGCATGTAGAAATCATTAGTCAGAGATCAGCAGGGACACACACCCTCTTCAAACATTGTCAGACCACCAGAAAAATATTATACACATACGATGCATGAATGTTTCTGCTGAATATGCAAAATATATACACATAAGAAAAAGGAACGTTACTTATTACTCTAGAAAGCATCCTGAATTATCATTCAAAGTCTGTTCTGTTCACATGATGCTGCATACTCATGGTACTGAGCATCAGACTACTCTTACCGTACTCACTCAGGAGCTAGCGACCTGTGCGGGCTCGCTCTGGTGACCACTCACTGACGGGCCCAGCAGACGATCCTGCAGCTACAGGAACCGTAACCAGAAAGCACCGCGCCAGTGCCAGTTCTGCAAGCGGCTTCACTCACCCGCCTCTGTTCTCCCTTCCCGCTGTCCCACCACCACCAGGGAGCTGACGGGCACCAGTATCTTTTAAGAGCAGCCACTGGTTTGTTTAGAAAAGCCCAAGATGCTCTGCTGTAATTATGACAGCTCTGTTTTAAGCACGGAGCCCTTTGCCTTCAGCAGTCTCTCTAATCAATTAACACTCCCTACGTTATTACGAATACAGCTCCACAAATTCACAAAGTACACTGAGATGAAACCGTGAGGGTTTGGGTTGTGCTGCCTCAGAGAAGAAATTACACTCCAGCCGCAAAGTCCAAGCTGCCTGGAGCGGGAGGGCACGCAGAGCAGGGAGGAAATCGCAGGTGAACGGGGCTGCAGCCTCACCAATGCTTTAGGCCAGCGCACACCTGCACTGCTGCCAAGAGAAAAGATATCCCCCACTTCCCCCACCACTTCCCTCCTTATTTTGGCAAAATTTGGGAGCACGCAGCAGAAAAGATCGAGTGGAATTTTACTGAAGGAAGGGTATTTTAAAGCTGGAACAGCTCTCTGATGCCATTTGCCAGGCAGCAATACAGAGCACCCCTGCCAGTTCAAGGGAGGGGAATCTCTCACGCCGGACATGCAGGGTTACGCCAGCTTCAGCCGAGCAGGAGGTCACAGCCTGGAGAATGGCAGCCAGAGCTCTGCTCTTCGTGCTGCGGATTCAAACTACGCCAGGCCCAACAAAGCAAAGCTGCTTCCGAGAGCCTTCTGACCACCCCAGCGCTGCGAAGGTGGATCCATTTCAAACCCCGCCGGACACTTCGCTTCCCTGCTGGCAGGTTCAGCAGGGCCCTGGCAGAGAAACGGCCCACGCATGACAAATGAATCTCGCTTTAAACGCAAGCATTCGCGATATGGTAATGGAGGAGAAACACCCAGTGCCCTCCTGCACGAAGATCACAGGAGCAGCCATACCCAAAGCTTCACGGACCCGAAAGGAGTCCGCAGCCCGACGCCAGCAACGCCACGCTGCGAATTCTAAACTTTCTGAGCTACGCGGTGTGAAGAGGCAGGGAAACGCACGGCGGGTTGTGGCTCTGCGGGCAGGAGTGACACCACGTGGCAATCTGCTCCAGCAGGAGCACCGAGCTCCTAACGAGGGTCAAACTAATTCAGCCAACAGCTATTAATCCTGCTTAAATTAAGCTGTGGAGGATATTACCTGCTCTGGACTACTAATGTCTTGTTAGGAAAAAAAAAAAGGTCCAGGATAGTGCACAATGTCCATTTGAAACTTCAAAATGCATTTGCAAATACTTTTTTATAATGTGACAGTTGACTACTAAGAGGCTGGAGGCACAGTCCTGCTGCCAGACATCCCACAGTCCCAGCTGCTAAAACTCCACTCAGCCCAGTGTGGTACAAAACTGGGGAAGGAGATGAAAGGGGAGCTGAACACCCCAAGGAATGCTGATGTTCCATTCCCAGCTTCTCCAGAGAGTTCTTCATTTGCTACCTGACAAGCAAGGAGCTCACAGCAGAGCAGCAGCAGTGGGGAGGTTGCTCACCAGCAGCAAGACCGCTGACTACAGTCAGACAAGACTACAAACAGCCGCGCACCCCGGCCCTCTTCTTACAGGCACACTTTCTACAAGCGTGTCTGACCCTGCACGCACCCGTGGCCTTCTCATGCCACCAAGCAGTGTCTCAATTTTCAGGCTCATTCTGCATTGTACTTCTAGAATTTTACGGCATGCTTCTTTGAGCGGGGACTAAATGGTCCCACTCAGGAAACCAGGCCCCGAGTCACGCTTTTCTTGTAGGCAAAGTGAAGCGGGCGGCATCCGACCGTGCGGGGAGCAGGCCGGGTGCCAGCACCGGGGTTTATCCACCCCTGACTATACCCAAGCGCCACATGCCAGTGAGACACGCGAACGTGGCACTACACGTAATTCTGGGCTGAGCCACCCTCCACGCCCAGCCGCTCCGCACGCAGGCTCTGAGAGCGCCGCGGAACCCAGCGCGCCGGCAGCACCGGGCTCCCCGTGACACACACACAGCGACTCGCTCGCCATCTCCTCGCCACCGTGAGGCACCTCTCCTGCCCAAAACCTGTCACATGCAGGAACTAACTGCTCTGTCTCTCTCTAGATCTGTTCAAACTTCCCAGAGGCTGGCCTTCCCGAGCTTTCGTGTGACAATGAGCTCTTGCACTTCACACCGATATTTCATCCCCTTGCCATGACAATGATCCACTGGGCTGGATAATTATTAATTCTCTTTTTTGGTTTCATCATCAAATTGGAAGCAAATACATTTGGATCAGCTTCAAACTCCTTTCCCCCTCCCCCCACAATCCCCCTGGATTTTATTTCAGGCCTTTGCAATACAGCATTACGATGGCACCACCGGACTGAGTCTGAGTCTCACACAGCAAGTGCAGCGATGCTACCCCGTGCGTTCTGCTCAGTGACCCAGGGTGTGGGAGACCGACTTCACCTGGGATTGCCACCCAGAATCTATCAACTTTCCCAGCAAGGAGGACTGGAGCCTATCTGGAAGTCCCAGACCGCTGGCATGATTACCAAAACGAACAAGTAATACTCATTCCATCTGTGAGTACTGGACTCATTTTAAATTCCCATTCAAAAAGGGACTGCCAAATTTGATTTAAGAGAGATTATCTAAATACACACTTGAAAGCAAGAGTAGACTCAATTAAAACTTCTAGAATGATAAAAGCTTTTCAAATTTATCTGCTGTGAGCAATTCTTGAATCAACACATTCCAAATCCAGTATACGTGCTCAATTCTGCAAGTATCTGTAGATGTGCCAAAAGAGTTCCTGAGTTTGTGGAATATATTTTAATATTACTGAAATTAAAATCATTCTCTTCTGAAACATCTGCAAAAAACCATGATTTCACATTGGAATATCTTATTCATGTTTATCCATTCCTGAACTAAATACTTCCCAGAAGACTGAACTCAGTGTGGAAAAGCTGGGACATGCCTTTTTTATTATTCTTACTAGAATCTTAATTAACTTCTTTGGAGATATTCACATGAGCAAAAGCAGTGGGATTTTGGAAGCGATGGCGTGTAGGCACGCTATTCTGCAGCATCCCAACAGGACACTGCTGCTGCCAAAGGCTCACGGCACGGAGAAGAATGCGCTCCCCAAAGCGTGCGCTCAGGCAGCCGGCGAAGGAGAGCGCGAAACGGATCGGAGACTGGCCCAAGCCTGCCAGGTGAGACACGCAAATGGAATTTGATTAACACACTGGTCGTTAAACAATGCACCAACAACCAACTTCTACACTGACAGGAGAGCTGCGGATTTTATCAAGATCCTTTCAAGGCTGTCTGGGCCAGAATTTATCACAGCTGCCCCCCTTCAGGACAATTCAAACATTCTATCCACAAGCACACACGCTTTAGCGTCCCACGCACCCCCATCCAGAGCAACACTCCGCAGCAGTCAGCGCGAGATTTCAGAGGCCCGTTGCGTGGAGGAAAATCAACAAAAAAGACTTTCAGCAACTTACTTCTCTTCCGTGGTAAAGATATCAAAACAGCCGTTAGCCAGCATTTGGTCCAGCATTGTCAGGAGAGGTACAGACACCCTGATGAAAGAACATGATTTAACAATGTAAATACACTTCTTGGCATACACATACACACTATTTTTAATTAGAAGCAAAGAAAAACTTCCTATCTACCTACACATATTTAAATCAGAACTCTAATTTACACAGAGGAGGGTTGCTCAGTAACTTCTGCGTGTTGGCTGAACCATCCTCACTGGCGGAGAGGGGGACATTCTGTTACAGCCAAAAGGAAAAAACCTAATTAACAACATGCCTGGTTTAAACTTGCAGGGTCTTGAAAACACAATTAATGGTAGTAGAAAATATTAATTTATTTTCTAGTATCTAAACAATGTATTCCACAAAACATATCAGATGTTACAAGACCTTCTCATTACAAGTCATTACCAAATGAACCAACACATAACACGTCAGCTGGAATAACTATGGCCATGTTTTCCATTTCAACAGCTCAGTCAAGAAACAAAATAAAAATAAACTAAACCTGAATATTCTGTTAATAGTTGTGGGGTTTCTACCCCAGGGAGTATTTTCTATTTCGCACGTTTGATAAGTGAGGCTTAGAGAAATTAATCTCATTATGCAGAATGAATCACCTTTAAAGAAAAAACCTTCACAAGAAAATTATACTCCAAGTATTTGTGAAAAAACATTACCTACATGAAATGCAGACTGGACTATTCTGAAGAGTGCGCAGCAACATACAATCCTCAGCACCGCATTACACAAACACTGGTGCTTATCACATTATGCATAATATTAAACTATAGTAAACGCAAAATATTCAACTCCCGCTCTTCTGTTCTACATTTACCAAAGGAACTGCTGCACCAAACAGCTGCATTAAAGCAGGTTTGCAGGGCTCCGGCGTATTTCATCCAGGCATATTAAAACAGATGTGCCATACGCCTGGCTTCAGAGATACAGCAAAAGCAAAGCGGTACCGGTCGTTCCGCAGGTTGTCCTCAAAGACCTTCAGCAACGTCTCACAAAAACTCTCCATAGCACTGGCGTCGTGCTGGATCTTCTTCATGTAGTCAAACAGGCTCTGGGCCGAGTACCGGAGCTGCAACAGAGGAACCGCGGGTGAGGGCCCGGGGAACAAACCCCGCTGCAAACACCGGGGACGGCCCCGGCCACGGCCCGACGCCGGCCCCTCAGCACCCGCACCGGGAACGCACCCGCCCACCGCAGCCCAGTGCCCACACTCAGGAACAGTCTTTGGTGGGAAGATGCTATTTCACCTTCCTAATCCTTTTTCAAGGAAGGGGTGTTTTCCCTTTTTAAGTTTTGCCATTGTAGGAAGAAAGACCACATTAAAGGTTCATTATTTTCTTTCTCTCAAAACAAATCATCCTCAAACCGCTACGATTATCCTGCTTTATGTCAAATAATAATATTGTTATGGCTCTGAAAGTTAAAAAGTACACAAGAAGTTCAAGAGGTAATATTTATTAAACAAGCTGATGTAACTGAAAAATGCAGGCAAGCTCTTGGGCACACGGTGCAGGCCACACAAACCAGCAGTAAACTCGGGTTAAACATTAAAAACAACTCAAAAATAATGACTCTTGGTTTAACTTTATTATGCCAATCAGCTAGTTTAGAAAGATGGCAGAAGGAGGTCTGGGCGCTTAAGTTCCAGGCTCAGCTGGAAGCAGCCACGTGGGTCACGCCAACTGCTCAGCACCACAGCCTGCAGCCTCCCCGCACAGCTCCTGGCTGCCATGGCCCCAGCTCCCAGCCACGATGGCCCCAGCTCCCCGCCACGATGGCCCCAGCTCCCTGCCGTCACGGCCCCAGCTCCCCACCACCACGGTCATAGCTCCCTGCCCTCATGGCCTCAGCTCTCCGGGAGCCACAGCCACGCTGGCTTCTCCTCTCCCGTCCCTGCTCGGGCTTCAGCCTGGCGAGGGGACCGGCGGCGCGGGAGGGGAGCGGGCAGAGCCTCTGAGGGACCCCCGTTCCCGCGGAGCTGTGCCCCACGCAGCGAACGGCGCAGCCCCGAGCAGCGCTGCAACAGCCTTCGGGAACATCACTACTGGTGCTCAGGTTCTCCATTTCTGGAAAAGGGAGGAATTTTAGTTCCAGGCTCATATTTTATAATATTAATGGACTTGACTTAGGATAAGAAGAAAAATTTGGAGGTTTTTTTGTTACAGAAACTACCTCAAAGGAAAATACCCCACCAAGGATGAACACCGTCAGATTTCTGAGTTTTTCTGACCTGCTGTGCAGGGCTGTCATCCTGCTGGGCCTGGTCAGGGGGTTGGGGGGGTCCCCCTGTAAGAAACGGGGCTGGGGGAAGGGCGGCTGGGGCAGAAGTATGAACTGCGAGAGTTAAATCATTTTCTGTTGAGTCGAGCGGGGGCTGTCAGCAGTGAGCAGGCCTATTCAGTCAGTGGAGACCCTCTATCTGGAGCTCACACACAGCGTTTTGATAGCTCATTCAAAGGTGCAGTCAGCCCCCTTGGAAGACTGACCCTTTTATCAAGAAAAGAAAGAAAAAATGAGATCAGCATGAGAAGTGTCACAAGAGCTTTCCTGAATGCAAAAGAGAGGAATCTCTGTGTAAACATTTTATCTAACATAAATTTTATATCAGTAATGTTTATGGGTGCCTCAGCACTGAAGAACAAGAAACATTTTAGCCTTGAATCCAAACTGTCAACCAGTTTCCAACAGCGTTAGCCTACTTGTAAGCAGCACGGCACAGCAAGCCATCCTGCCCGGCAAGCAGCACAGTCCGCTACGTGAGCAACGCAGTCAAACATCCCGGGCAATGCAGAAGCAGAAATATTTCTTCAAAAAGGTCAGCTACTCTGCATTTCAAAATTATAGTCAAATGGCAGTAAAAATTGTTTGAACATTTGTAAAAGCGAGCTATACTAAACCGAAATACCGAATTGAACTGAGTGTGGTTCATCCATCTGCCAAAAGCGATGTCGGGACTTTTCCCTGGATGCTGAGCATCAACTGTATCCTCACCCTGACGGGTCTTCACAGGATGCACAAGTGTAAGGAAAAGAGATTTCCTGAAAATTTTAAACCTGCTTAATTATGGTATACTACCCTTTAAAACAATCTGTGCATTTAAGACCATTATGAATAAAGAAGAAATACTTTGTCTTGACACCTTACACTAGCAGAGAGCAATTATCAGCAGAAGAAAGGTTACATCCGAGCCAAGTCTCAGGAGAAGATCTCAACACGCTTACGGTTAGCCATGTAATTTTCTCTCCTATTTCTTTTGTCTTTTAAACTACCTTGTCGATCTCGCACCATTTTTTGGAGAAAGCTTAACTGCTCCATGCTTTTCCTGCGGATTCAAATGACTGAAAAGGCAAGAATGGGCACGAAAGAAAAGGGCAAGCACAGCTACACGTAGGGTGTTTCCAAAGCTGTGCAAAACCAAGACAGAGTAGCAGGATAATCAGAAAAAGTGTATAATGAAGACAGCATTTCTTCATTAGCAAGTAATTAAACAATACAAAAGTACAGGTGTGGATAAGCCATCACATAACTGCTTGGGAGGTTTAAAAGCGGGGCATTTTCCAAACCGTCAGCAGAGGCCATACAACTTTACTGGAAGAAGCTCCAACATAACCAAATGACATTGCACGAGCAGGCTAAACCCATATTTCCTCCTCAGGTGAACACGCCTTTTCCCCAGACAACCTATGAGGACAACATCCGAGCTATAACCTTAACTGCTCGTATTCACCGAGAAGAGCATTTCCAAATTTCTTCCTCGTCTAAGCAGAACACAGAATTCACACTACACCAAACGTCTGACATTTACCCTTCCCTGGGGTTGCATGAGGACTGGGAAAGGAAATTAGGAGGTTAATGGGCTGGAACTGGGACAACTTTGGATAAGAATTTAAGAGGACACCTGAGAATGACCTTGTTCTTATTAAACACAGTAACACCAGGGGTTGCCAAAGCTCCAGTCTCCCACCATTTAAGCCGTGAGTAGATACTTTGGTGACAGGCAACACACGGTAAGGCAAACAGCGTTCAAAGGGACCATTCATCCGATACTAAAATTGAAGTCCTAAGGCTTTTACCTCCCAAACCAGAGGAGAAGTACAAGGAAGCATAGCTACAGCAAAACCTACACAAACCTTCACAAAATTGTTTCCTAGTCAGCTTGTTGCAAAACTGAAGTACAACACTTCTCAAGACAGTCTCGAGGCAACGAGTGGGACTGATATTGCCAAAAGAAAATTAGCTTAAGCATGCAGCTTGTAACGGAGCGTCCCAGATCTCAGCTACCCATCAGCTATAAAGACGCCCGATCCACCTAAGGGCTCTGATTCTTACTTTACAGTACTATCTCGGACAGACCTGCTAAGAAAGCCATGATGAGCAAGGGAGCGCCTGTACTGACGGTGCTCGGCAGAGCGACGTGCCCTGACGGCTGCCAGTCTCCTCGGAACCCCCCGCATCTCACCGGAGTTCAGTCCCCTGCACCTAACGCACCACAAATGGAAGCCAAGCGCATAACGACTGGGAAGGCCCGGACAAAACCAGCGTTTCTATACACAGATAATTGCCAAGGGCTCCAGATTCCACAGAAGCATTTCAACAGAGCAAGACCTACTCAGAGAGGCAGAACATTCCTGTAACGCGTGCAGGAGAAACCATGTTACGCTCAATAAATAACACTGGTTTTGGGTCACTTCTAATCCTGACAAATTTACAGCACCGAAGTGGCAGTAGCCTATTTTCCCAGTAAGTTTAGAAAAAATTGCATATTTTTTAATTTTTAACACAAGTGAAAAGATGGCTCCCTTGTTTTACTTACAATGCTCCTTTCAATAAATCAAATCTTTGGAGGCCAGTCACTCAAAGATTCACATCACTGGTATTTTACAATAAGTGGGAATATCACAATTCATGCTATTTTTTTTCTTTACAAAAAGAATGCCAGAAATTATTCTCAAGTGTATTTTGCTCAACAATTGTCAACCAAGAAAACTGGATTTAGCACCTGTTCCTTCAAACCAAACCTGCATTAATTTGCATACAATTTGTCACAGTAACCAGATGATTTAGAACATCATCTACGAATGTCCCAACGTTTTCATTTGCAAGAACACACACAGCTGTTCAAAGCCCAGTATTTGCTCCAAACAGTGCAGCCATAAACATCACTGGCAAACAATGAGTCCTTTTTGAGGAAAATAAAACCTAAATTGTATCATGTATTTGGCACAGATAATGTTGAGATCCATATGCCCGAGATGGGCTTCAGTTTTTATCAGGTGCTTTAATGTACATGTGCATTCATCGGAGAGGTTTGGAAGCGGCTACCCCAGTTCTTACAGGTCTTTGGCATCTCACGTTGGAACCCTCGTACTGGCCTGGGAGAAAAATTTCAATTTTCAGAATAGGTTGCTGCTGGGGTTTGGTTTTGCTCCTGTTTTGTTTTTTTTTAATGTTTTACTTAAAATTTCTATAACATTTTAAAATGTAATTTTCACTCTTTATGGGAAGAGGGAAATCACAGGACATTCTGTGCTTTAAGAAAATTTTAAATGTAATCTAGTTCAACAATGATTATACAAAAATTTCATCCTGACCCCTGAAACTACGGGGTTTGTCAGCTGGAGAAAGAACACCATTGTATAGTCCTCATCTCCATATACTGAGAGGATTTTTTTATGCAGCCATAAGAAATATGCATCGTTGTGGGTCAGATATATAATTAGAAGATTCTTTTACCCAGAGAAACTGCACTCTGAACCAAGGCGATGTTGCAGAATGCCAAATCCCAAAGGGAACGACGTCTTCTGTTTTTCCAGATCGTTTCAAATAAAATACTCCAATTCTTTCAGAAACCATGCTGCCCCCAAAATGTTTCTGAGATACCCCACACAGCTCATTTCAGAAAATCTCTTTAAAAAGCAAAACAAAGAACTACTCTTGCTAAATATACTGCAGAGCAATTCTAACTATGGAAAAATAGCCACTGACCACTGAATTACAATGGAGCCTTTCTCCTACTAATTCCCCGAGACGACCTAAAGACAAACCGACATTTGAACTCAGATTATCGTGCAGTATACGGGAATGTCCTAACTTTCTAACTACTATGTCCGTGTGTGTATGTGCGTATATATTTTGAAGTGAGAACAGGAAGAAAGGAGAGATCACAAGAACACACATAGGTTACTGCGAGAACACGTATTTGAATAATCCTTTTCCTTTACCCGAGACTTTAAAAATCTCCTTCTTTCATATGGATTTAATAGGAACAGTTCTTAAAATTCTCTATTAATGTTTTAAATCAGCCTCTGGATATTCAGCAAAGAACACTACAGGCTTTGATTGAATAGTCTGAAACTAAGTTATTGTAAGACACCTCAATTCTCGTTTATATATCACATTTTAAATATTAAATGTAATTAATCCCAAGTGTAAGTACCCTATACTTTGAGCCTCCCTTGCGCTTCTACCTGGCTCAAAAGGGAATTAGGTCATCTTCTTTCTGAAGCCAGTCCCTTGAGAATATTTTAACTGGAACAAGCCTTCAGCGTTAAAGCAGAATGCAGGGTCACAGAAAGTTAACATTTCAAAATCATTTTTTGAAAACAGTACAGAAGGTTCCCCTTAAATCTACTGGCAGATGGTAACGAAGGAAGGGAGCTAGAAGTAACTGAGCTGTTTACACTTCTGAAAACCAAACACAACTAGAACTTAAAAAAAAAAATATATATATATATATTAAACTGTTGAATAAGAATTTTCCTCTGACCTCGGTTAGCAGTCAGAATGTCTGTTCCTCCACAACGTTCCACCCTTTTTATACTTCTATGAATAACTTCGGTTTTCGAGGAGCCTCCTACAATTAACTTGTTTGACCAAAAGCTGAATTTCATCTGCATGCCTCAAATCATGCTATTAAAAAAGTCTGTTCAGAGTTACATTGTCTATCCGATAATTATTGTCACAAACCAATAAGCATATGTTTTCAAAGTTTTAAAATAGCCGTTGCTCTATAATTAGTTGCTATTTCAGAAAGGTTAAAATTGTCTCATGAGACTGCACAGACACCAAATCCTCCGCCGCGGGAGCCCCCGAGGCGTACGGACACCTCTGGAGCACCAGGGCAGAACCCTTGGCACCAGGCAAAACCCATCGCTCCGGCATCTTCCAAACTGCTCATGGGCAGCTGGAGAAGTGGAAGCTGTGGAGACGAGCCCAAAATGATTTCCTCCTTCCTTCTGTGAACCCAGCAGGAGCTCTTCTCTCTCCACAGAAACTGCATTGCCCGACACCTACCATTTTTCTACCAGCTTTCTTAATTAGAGATGGCAATCTTAATTAGAAACCCTCTTAAACACTGTTGGGGTGCTGACTCATGACCTCCTCCTCCTGTGACAGGGCCACTGCAATTTAAAGATCTAACCAACAGTCCAGAATATTCTGCTACTGGTCTGATATTTCTCTGCAGTGTCATTTTGAATCTCGTATTGAACCCTGTCCTTACCCCAACAGCTGTTTTCATTTATGTTGTAACTTTGGCTACCTCAAATAGCAAAAAAGTAACATGCCAAATATCTTGAAACCAAGAATTCTGAAACTAGCAAGACAAGCTGTAATGTAAGGACAGAATCATAGAATCATACAAAGTTCTGGGTCGGAAGGGACCCCTAGAGGTCATCTAGTCCAACCCCCCCGCAGCGAGCAGGGACACCACTAACTAGATCAGATTGCTCAGAGCCCTGTCCAACCTGGTCTTGAATGTTTCCAGGGATGGGGCCTC
>Ga0065711_1042160_pt1 | contig 15598 bp, 9 predicted proteins | sample Hoacrofraction12_FD_59098 | JGI IMG/M metagenome (GOLD analysis project Ga0065711, IMG submission 59098) | Hoatzin crop microbial communities from Cojedes, Venezuela - Epithelial fraction 12 v2 (version 2) | ecosystem: Host-associated > Birds > Digestive system > Esophagus > Crop | place... | reverse complement strand
GGTTCCTCTCTGCCCATCTTTCCAGCCTATCCAGGTCACGCTGAATGGCAGCACAGCCTTCTGGTGTATCTACCACACCTCCCAGTTTGGTGTCATCAGCAAACTTGCTGAGGGTACATTCTAACTCTTCATCCAGACTATTGATAGTATGCAGACTATCAGTCCTTGAACTTCATAGTTTTTAAAATCCCCCAGCAAAACTTCAATAAAGTAAGTACAGACCAACAGCCAACTGCAGCCAACCACTTTTCAGACTATTCCATATTAGTTGTCTCAAGACTCTTCAGAAAGCACCTATGGAAGAGCAGTAGGGTTTTTCATGGCCAGCTGTTGGCTGCACAGATCTGGGTCCATGCAAGCAGGACAGTGGCACTGTCCTGGGCTTCTGCCCCGACAGAAGATCTTGGTGGAACAGGGCTTGGCCAAACTCTGCATCCCCAAAGCATATCAGCACTGCTCTTAGCAGACCTAGTGCCACAGTGAGAAGACACCAGAAATGCATGCATTATCAAGGCTGTAAGGCCTTCAATCTCATCAGCTCTGGCATGCTGTTACTTCGAAGCTTCCCTGGTATCTTACAAGCTGTGAAAAGCAGCCAAGCCAAATCTGGTCTGTTTTAAAGGACAGCCAGACTCTCACTCTGATCTGAAAGACTACACAGCTGCCTGCAGCTCACATGAAGTCCGTATGTTGGACAGGTCATGGGTAAAACACTGCTTGTAAAAAGCTGCCAGCGGTGTCAGGCTGTCCCTGTTCCATCTCCAATCTCGCAAGCACCAGAAAACAAGTAAAGACAAGGTTGGTGCCCTTCGGCTGCAGCCTACCCAGGAAACAGAGGCAAAACTCAGCTCTGACAAGGTCCGAGCCTTAACTGTTGCTGTTGTAGATGTGGCAGGAGCAAGCTGGACTGCACAGAAGACCCTGGAGAGCAAAGCTCACTTCTCCTGTTCCCCTGGGGAGCGGTCTTGCCCGATGGCAGTCATCACTAGCCCTAACTTTGAGAGCTTTGACAGCCAGCCTTCACAGAAAATCCAAGCCTCCACAGAAAGAAAAATGTCACAAGCTAAAACATTCAAAAACCACATAACAAAAAAAAAAAAAAGGAAACCGTTGGCAGCAGGCTTTGCTCTCCACCCTCTGTCGTGCTTCAGTCCTTAACGGTAAAACAGGCTGGTGGGAGACACTGGATCTCCAGCCCACTGCACACCGAGTGAAGTGCTGGTCACAAACACTTGGAAAGTGTCTTGCACTGACCTTGGACAAAGGTCCAGAGGAAGCCAGTCATGGGTTTTCTGTCTCTAATAGGTATGGATCCAATTCCACCTTCTGCTGCAAAATTGTAACTTTCACTGCAGTCGATGGGAATTACACCTATTTAACAGACGGCAGAATTGATTTTGTGATCTCAGGTGTCTGGGCCTGCAAGATTTCCAGCCTACATATCTTTAGATAAAAATCCAGAAAACCTCAAGATAACAAAGTCTTTGAGACTCCACAAACACTGCCTCACTGAGCAAAGCTCAGAGGTGGCTGGAGCTCAATGTAGTCACAAGCTTCTGCTAAATTACCTTGGGCGAGAAACATCGCAGATCAGGACATTTCCAGCCAGGCTAGGGACTAACGTCATGAGAATTGCTACGTAAGGGATATTTTTATTGCTACTCCATTGCTCCCGGGAAAAATGCAAAGCACATGACGTGTACACAGAGCTACAATTCCCATCTAAGAGTTGAGCCTAAGCTTCACATCAAGCTGTTTGGCTTTACTCTGCAAGCTTTTCTTGTCACAGTGCAAATGCAACGATGTGTTTAAGGAGATCCTGTTACCAGACAGAAAGAGTGAGAAAGACAGCAGGAGCAGCTGTCACCTGCTGAGACATGGCTTTGCAACTTACTCAGTGTCATGTTGAGCTTTGTGAAGTGCCTGACAGGAGCAAAGAAAGGTCACGGATATATATTTCGCTAGTGGGTCTTAGCACCTCGATCTAAGCACCCCTGGGAAATGGGAAGACTCCTCAGCCTTGTTTCCCTTTGTGCTCTGCTCGCTGAGCTTCTGAGCACAAGTGCAGGGCAAGAGGCTGCTGCCGGAGCCAGCGGGTGCCTGGCAGCTGGGGGAGTTTGATGGAGAGGGCAGGACAAAGACCTGAGGCATGAGAACAAGCATCTACGCCTTTTTTCCCCAAAACATTTGATGTTTGTGTGGCACGGGAAGCCTCACCACACTGGAAGCGCACGCGAGGCACCACCTTCCCTCCAGCAGCAGTGGGAAGGAGAAATGCGAGCCACCCTGAGCAACAGGCTGGGAGCTCAGCAGGGCTCACCTCACAGTGCCATCCCTCAGCAATGCCTGCTCCGGAGTCTAAAAATGAGTTAAGAGCGTTCAAGCAAGCTTTTGGCATGCGATCCCTGCTCCCCTCGCAGGACGCAGCCTCTGCTCTCCTCCTCCCTCAGGAGCACTCAGGGAACGTTGCTGCATTCAATTCAGCATCCCTTCTCCATTAACAGTAACTCAATACCAGTGGACCCTGCGGACGTGGGTGATGCATTGCTCCCGCTGCGCAGAAATTACATTGTTTAGCAGGCACGCTGGCCACAAACTGCGTCATTTTGTTGGCTCTGGGCCATAGCGACTGCGGCCCACTAGAATGGGGAGCAGAGGCAGCTTCCAGGGAACGGGCCCTGCTGATGGTCCGCTGCTCATCTCACCAGAGACAGACAGAAGAAGGAGGTGCTGTGACGCCCTGCAGGAGCCTGCGCCGTACCTGGAGAAAGGGAGATGGGAGCAGAGGGAAACAGACATGTCCTCTCTCCTCTGCGGAGGGCAAGCGGTCAGACTGAAGGGATTTGGTTCACTGTTCTTCCTCCCAGCCTTATACCGACCTCTTATTTGCAAAGGGACAGATGCTCAAGCCCTCCTGGCAGGATGGTCAGCAGCTGCATAGTTAAGGGAACCAGGCACAGAGAGATTAAGGACCACAACCAGGATGCTCAGGGAGTCAGCAATTCAGTCCAGGAGCTCACTGCACTCGTTTGCCCCCATCGCGTTAGCAATCTTCAGCAACGTGCGGTGAGGAACAGCCTCTTTGGTGCTAATCCTTGCAATTTCCAGTCCAACAGCCCAGTCGCATGTCTACCAGCCTCCCACAAATGGAATCACAGTACAGAAAGCACCACGGCCCTCAGGGCCTGTTTTCTGTACAGTATCCAGCACACGTTAGCACGGGCTGCCTGGTGCATCCCCACCCTATGGTAACCGCTCACTACAACAGCTCGGGCCACACAACACTCTGAGAGCCTGGCAAAAGAGGTGTTAGGAGATGGAGGGGTTTACTCCGCTCACGAGCAACGTGATTTGCTGCTGGAGAGATACAGCCCCTGAGGAATAACGCAAGGGAGAGAAGTGGTGAGGACCCAGCAGGAGATGGAGACAGAAAGCCTGCTTTGTGTTTATCAAAATAATATCTGCTAGCCACCTCCTCGAAGGTGGCGGCATTTGTTCTGCAAAACAGTGCCTTGAGGCAGAAGTCAGTACTTCTGGAGTAACATCAGCACCCCTTTGAGATGCCAGAGTGCAAACACCTTGTCCCACAGGAGGCTGTGAGCACGCCCTTGCCAGCTGCCTCCTCAGCTGCAGGTCTTTCACTTCCAAACTGCCCCAACACATGGAGGCCTTCAGCCTCCTGGAGCCCTGTCTCACACTCCCACGGCTCTGCAGACTGTGCTGCCTGCCAGGAAGGGCTGTACTTTTGCACTGTCTGAAATACCCCTTGTTTTCTTCCTCCCTGCCACTGGAAGGGGCAGCTGGAGATGCAGGACACTGCTGCTGCAGCAGCAGATCAAACCCCATCAGCTAGACATGTGGCCAGCCCTGCTGGGGAGGCTGTGCCTCACAGCAACTGCCAGCACTGCCCTCCCATTATCCCAGTAACGCAAATTACAGTGGGCTGGATCCTTCAACAGGGAAGGCACAGGTCTCCCACATAACTTCTTCAGCCACAGGTTTCAGGCTACTAAACACGCAACTTGCGACAGACCCCCGTTCATCGCTTGAGCCAGCTTCCTCAAAGCGGAGGTCGATCCTTGCACTTCAGTATTTACCACTTCTCCCTTTGCATGCTGCCTCCTTCCTCATAAAACCAGACACATGTAAGGCTGTTCCATGGTCTGTATCACCCAGATCAGTCCACTCACCACAGAAACGCACCCACATGGGGGCTGAGCCCAGCAGCGGTTTAATGGAGTGTTGCAGTACCAAACACCACTTGAGTAGGGCAGGAGGAGGAACATTAAATATGATCTCACATCAGACATTAAAATCCTTCTGCAGTCATAAAAAAAAAAAACAACCCAGAACAGAACATAAACCCATGGTGGGTTTTTTGGTTTTTTTTGTTTGTTTTAAATCTCTAAGTAACCAGGCAAGCCAAAAGACTAGCACAACACTGGATATTCACACCAGCACGGTGAGCAAGAGAGCATTTTGCCATTCACCCCCCACTGCTGCTACCAACGCACTGGGAGATGCTCCCACCTGTTCCCAAAGCAGGGATTTCCTGCTGTATCCTGTGCTCTTGCCCTGCAGCACTGCACAGGATGCTTACAGCTCTACTTCACGCAGCTGAAGAAAGACAGGGCAAAAAACCAAACCAGCAGCTAATAGCAAAGGGCTCAGAGTGCCCTTGTATATGCCCTGATGGCAACAGTGCTGCTGGGCAGACACTGTTACACCAGTTCTCACATAAAAGGCATGAGTTAGAGCCAGAGAAGGCAGTTTTGCAGTAGCTGTAAGGGACAGCCGGTGTGTCAGGGGCTGAGGAGAGGGTGGGAAGCAGCGGAAACTTTCAGCCCAGAGGCAGCCCCATTCTAAGCTGTTGGCACTCTCACAGGTGTGAGAGTGTTCTGTGAAGGATTTGCCTCGGGAGGCCACCAGAGCCAGCCAGGTCTGTAAATCACTTTCCCAGGGCACTACGACAAGAAAAAACTCCAGGTTCATCTGGCTGGAGACACACATGCTGCTTCCCTTCCTTCAACATCTTCCTGCCTAATGCTGCTGGCTGCCAAGCCCAAATGAGGCAGGAAAATAAGGGGATTTGTTCTGATGAAGGGTAGGAAAAAAGGAATAACCTGCTCCAACTATTTGGAGATAATTAAGGTTACTCTCGGAGAGAAAACTTCAGCGTCAGACCTGCCTGGGGGAAAGCAAGTGTCTGTTCACTCGAGCCATGGTATTTTGTTCACAGACCAAAGAGCAGTCAAAACTCAGTTCTATCTAAGACAGGAATGGATGTGAAATCTAGGACAGGAAAGAACCAAGTTTCATCCTGACAGCATTCAAATGGTCTCGGTTTTCCTTGGACTGCATTTCTCAAACTACTTCTTCCCTCCACACCCCCAGTCCCTTCCATAACTGAATCATCCCTCTTCTGCAGATGCAAGGCTGGTGAAGAAGCAGAAAGCATCTGAGCCAGAAGCCTGAAAGATTGAGCTCCTTGCAATTCACAGGGGCCAGAGAGACAGCTTTGAATCCACTGCAGCTACCTGGGCTAGAGCACACCTGCCTGGCAAAGCTGCTCCCCTTGCTCCTCTCTGCTTCTCCCACAAACTCGCCCTCAACTCATGGGAAGAGGAAGGAAGAGTTCCCATCACCACCCTTCCCGTCCTGGTGGGAAACCAGTGTTTCAGCCACAGTCCACCACACAGATGACCACAATACAGATCATCCCCGCACTGACTCCAGTTTACCACCACTTTTGATGGGAATCTGTGGTCCAAGGCCCAAAACGTAAACCACTGCTCATGCCAAGGAGAGTTGCCACTGTCAGCAGCAAAGGCCAGCAGTGGGAGCTGATCCCTCTGGTGTCATGTCATCAGCCTCAGATGAGCAGACGACGCAGCCCCTGGAGCCCACCCATGCAGAGAGGCTCTTGCCGCATGAGATTCAGAGCTGGAAGAGACTTTTTTGTTGAGCAGTGCCCTGCTCTCCTGACTCACACCAAGCCCCCAGCAACGTGGGCAGGCAAGCACATAAATAGGCAGATGCGAGCGCAGCCTGCAAGGAAAGCTTCCTCTAGCATTTCAGAGGAACTAACCCTGCCAGTCGTGTTACCTCATGAAATAAAACACACCATACAAGGCATTAAAAGGAGCACAAGAATACATGTCTACGGAAACGGTGGAGGGAAGCAGGTGCTGTTTTCCATAGTGCTGAACCAGATAGAACCTGCTACACTTTCTAGGAGAAACATGATGAAGCAGTCTTGCACAACAGCAGGGACACAAGAGGCTGTTATTCTGGTGACCTGTCACAGACTCTGCTGTGCATCCCAGGGACACAACAGGTTTCTATAGATATCTCAGGTACTTTCCCAGTAGCCATTTCCAAGCCATACTCCACAATATATGCTACCAAACTTTAAACATTAATTGGAGGAAACAGCTTGCCTCAGTCCTTCTGATAACTTGTCAATACTATGCATCCCTCCTTATCTCCCCTTCCTTCAGCAGGGCAGAGACACTCACAGCATTTTATCCCTACAACCAAGGCAAAGCAGCCCCTGCAGCCTTCCCCAGTGTGGCTGCTGCTTGGTGCTGTGCACAGCATCCCCCATGGCAGCAAGCACACAACTCGATACCAGCTAGGCTCCATCTCCCCAGCACAGTAGCTTGCTTGCTTTGCTGCAGGAACCAACACTGCAGAGGACAGGCAAAACATTAAAGGCAACAGAGACAGTTCAGTTCCCTCCTATGGCCTGTGCCACAGCCCAGGAGGAGGGAGACAGTGGAACGAAAGGGCAGCATATCCAAAGCAACACCAGGGACCCGCAGCTCGACAACTCTGTTTAATGATTCATTCTTCTTTCTGCTAAAGCCCTGGGAAATGGTCATGCTTAGGACAGGGACTGGACCAATTAGCTGGCCTGAAAGGCTTCAAATCCTACACCTGATGGAAGCCAATCACTGGTGCATGTCAAGCCAGTGGCACCTTGGATTTTGGTTGTCCCCTCTAGCCCACATTGCTCAGAAAGCCTGGCTCTGCCTGTTGTCCAGAAAGCCATGCCACAAGCTGGAGAAACAGAGCTCCCCTTCCCATGGGAACGTGGCCAGCAGCCCTCCAGCAGCAGCCAGTACCATTGCCTGCTGGGCAGAGGAGCCCGCCCTCCGCCAGCCCTCCCTCCAGCACCCTAACAAGCCCTCTGCTGACTATAAAGGCAGCAACAACACACTCTATAGCCCCAATACTGCTAAATACTCTCCTAAATATTACAAAATGCTGCTGTCATTGTCCTCATGCAACCTCCCCTCATGCCATTGACTGCAGGGACCTCTGCTTGACTGCTTTAAAAATATCATAAACTTTCCCACTCTTTCTCAAAACTGGAGTTAGTGCTCTCTCCGGGACCGAGGCAGGTTCCCTGAAAGTTATGGGAAATAGTAAAAAATGGTCAAGTCAAAAACAAACTCGTGGTTCAAAAACTGTACAGATTTAAGACGCTTATTTATTTCTGCATTCCTACCCCACCCCACCTCCCATAAATGTTTCTGTGACCATCACTAAATTCAAGAAAGTATAACAAGGCTGAGGAGAATTCCAGCCAATTTTAAAAGATAAAAACAGCATAAGGAGAATAAACCCATACTGTTACTGCCCCCTACTCTTATCCTTTTGCTTTTATACAAAGGAAGGTTTTCCTCTCTTCCTTTCTTTACTAAAAGGATTTTTCCACCATAGTATCTCATATTCGGGTGAATAATCAAAAACTGGCAGTATGGTGTCACTAGTAAAGTGGAAGCCCAGTATAGATTTAGGGATCAGGAGCTTGGTCAGACGAAGTTTAGAGAGCTTCCCCAGTTCTTACATATCTCAAGATGACGTATCTCAAGACACAATATTGACTTTTCTGGTCTTCTCAAAGGCAGAGTTCCTGCTCCTATGCATAAACAAGGTCTTTCCAAATCACCTCCCTGTTTCTCCAACCATGACTTTACAACTGCCTCATTACCAAGATAGATGGGCTAAACGCCAAACCTGGAGGTCTCACGGCTCGCACAAAGACCAGCAGGAAGCAGCTGGCATCAGACCTGCTAGTGATCCAACAAACACTGGAAACCATGAGCCTTGCTAACCTTGTCAGGTTTTTCACTATTATTGAGATTTCTTGCAGCTCTTGACTGCTGTAGGAACTGTATTTAAGGGGTGCTGAGATCATTTCTTCATCTGGATTACTTCTGAAGCATTACTGTAACAAGCAGCCAGCTGGGAGGAGTGAGAAAGGGAGCTCCACGTCACTATAGCAGCCTCTGCGCCGCTTTGGGTGGAAGCTTATTGTGATCAGGCAGCTTCTCGCAGACCCCAAGAAAGCATGGGGATCCAGCAACTCCTGTAGCAGGCTCTTAATTCAAGAAGCAGCACCCACACAGGCGCTTTCCAGCAGGAACAATTGGGGTCAAACCAGTTGTAAGTCCAGCTGGTCCATGCTGAAGCCCACCAGTGGAGCCAGCCAGCCATTCTCAAAAGGAAACCTGTTCCCCAGCCAGTGCTGGCAGCACATGGAAGGAAAGTGTAGGCAGGAGGCAGAGACCGCCTTTGCCCTCTCTCCCCATCTCTTTAAAAGGCTGCAGGGAGGGCACCTATCTCCTCCCTGTGGCATTTTGGCGTGGCAGGGCTGTGCCTCCTCCCTGCCAAAGGGGTGCAAACGGCTGCCCCGCTCCCCCCGGCATGCAGGCCTGCTGCGATGCCCAGATAACCCAAAGAGACAGATGGAGGGTACCCAGCTCAGAGTTTAATCAGGCAATTTTTTTAGCCAGCTACCTGGCTCAAGCTTGAGTCCCACTTGAGAAGCACCACCCTGCAAACCCCCACGATGGGGGTCCCCTCTGTACACTGTGCAAATTGGAATACAAATCAGAGGAAAAATCTTTCCTCTGTTTGAACAAATTGCTATAGATTCACCCCCGCCTCAGGTCAGAGCCCCCGATGGGAAATATTTTCACTGGCTGACTGCTAATAGACTCTGGAGCAGCCACTGGATCAATACCTGAATAAGAAAATTAGCCAAAGTACACAATCTGATTTTGTCTTGTTTTGAATTACAGCAGGTTTGTGTTTATTTCACTCCCTTTTCCCTCCTTCTCTCTCTACCACACTTCCCCCGCCCTTGCTCCCTGGTTACCTATCAAATCTAGTCAGATTTGTGGGAATATAATAAAGTACGTGCAGGAAGATGTAACGGCTTTTGAAAAATGTTTACAAGCATTAATATTTCCTAGTGAAACGGCAGCACTGCCACTCCCTCAGAGGAGACGGCTCGAGAGCACTGGTGAGATTTTCACATACACTCCCCTCAAAAAAAAAGCCAAGTGCAAACAATACAAAAAAATCCGCAAAGCAGGAGTGGGCGACAGGCTGCAGACTCCCTCTCAGAAAACTCAGGAGGTCAGCAGCAAGGTTTCAACATTGGGAATTAAAAAAAATACAATAATAAAATAAAAAAGCAGCTCAGGCCTTTCAGTCAATACTGGTAGGAATGGAGACATGTAACTACACCTGGCCTAGATTTCAGATGCAGAGGGCAAGACAGACGCTAGACGTCATCCCCGTTGTTTGCAAGACTTCACTAGCAAGGGAACAAGCAAAGTTGATGCCTTTCACAGGGATTCAGTGCGGTGTTTCTGGCAGCTGAACACATGGACCTTCCCAACTTTCCAACCCCTTCTTGCTAGTTTAAAGCCTATTTCATTTTAATCTGGAAATGACCCTGCAAGAGAAGGAGAGAGAAAAAGAACACAGATACTAGGCACATTAAAGAAAAAAGCTACCAAACCAACTGTTCAGATAGGGCACGTTGCCCAGATAAAATTCAGTGGGAGTAAAATAATTCCTTCTAACTTCCTACCCCAGCATCCCACTCCCCATGCCACCTACAATTGTGTCAAATGAAGAGAGAAAGCACGACTCAATCTTCAGCTTCCTGCTCCGGCACATCACGCTGTGAAGCAAAGACACCAACTGGGTGCCTATGGAGAACTCGAAGTGTAAAGAAGCCCCAGAGCATTCAACGTGAGATGAGGTCCCCCTGTCACATTAGCACACCGCAAGTGGCCTCGAACCAAACAGGCTGAGCGGGACCTGACATCCCCTTCACAAAGCTTCCCTGAGAAGCTGCACGTCTTTCTTCCCACCCTGTCATTTACTGCTATGCGCTGGGGACAGGACCCTCTTCTCTTGACATGGCACACAGCGCAGGGCTGTGTATCCCCAAGACAGACCCTGAAAAACGCACTTTTTTGTGTAATAAATGTATATATACTATGTATGCACATACTTACGTGCACTTGTGTGTACATATATGTATATGCACATACACAGATATTTTAATCCCTGTGGTATGTGGTCTATGACCTTTTTCCACCATCTCTAACCCTGTGTTTGTTTAATCTTTACGTCACGCTCGCAGAAGAATACTAAGTGTGATTATTACCAGAGATTATGCTGCACATAACGGAAAGTTTACAAATGTCTACCAGTGCATCTTCAGTTTCCCTGCTTGTATGCGGCAGACTATGCCAGGAGTGTGCTAATTACAGCATATTAATCAAAGAACTTTGAAGAGGATAGGCCATAAAGAAATCCTTTCCAGAAACACTGTGTAGCAAGGACCATATCAGAAGAAACCAGAAAAGGCATCTTCTGCAGAAAGCAGCACTTACATACTGGGCCAAGTCCAATAGGGCACCACCAAAATGCCCCACCTGCCTGACCATATGGTGCATGAAGAAAATCTGAGAAAAGTTTGGGTGGGTTTCTTTCTTTATTGATTTTGTTTTTCTGGGTTTTTTCCCCTAAGCCTTAAAAAAAACAAACAAACACAAGGCAGACCTTATTGCTATTACCTAACTGGGTTATGGAGGGAGGGAAGATGAACACAGAGTCAGACTCTCCTCAGAGGTGCATGATGAAAGGAAGAAGGTCAAAAGCCACAGAATGCAACACAGGACGTTCCCATTGGCCATAAAGACAAAAATCATTTCACCATGAAGGTGGCCAAACACCAGTAGAGGGGGCCCGAGAGCTTATGGACCCTCCATCCTTGGAGATGCTCAAAATTCCACTAGATGAGGTCCTTAACACCCTGCCTAACTTCAAAGTTTGCTCTAAAACGTCAAACTAGCACTGCTTTGAGTAGAGGGCTGGACCAGGTGACTACCTGAGGTCCCTTCCAGCCTCAATTATTCCATGAAGTAACCAAGGCAAGAAAGTGCTAGATTGGCACCACCTAGATGAGAGGGTTTGCTCTGTGCCCTTGCCCTCTCCAGTGGGGAGAAGTGGCCATACCACCTTAAAAATACACACACACACACCCCTGGACTTAAGCTAACAGATTCCAACTTGGAGATGTAGAAGCAAGTTCAAACACCAAAACCACCACAGAGGACTGTCATGGACATTAGACTTACTAACCATGTATGTGTCTTTTGCTTATTGGTTTTTGGGTTTTTTTGTTCGGTTGCTTTTAAAGATTTGTTCCATTATTGCAGATGTTGACAGAAATTAACAAGGGTTTTTATAGTTTAGGGCCTCTAAACCAGGCTGCAGTCCGGGCAGTAGGAATTTCTGTCAGTCTTTTCACTGAGATCCAGACTGAATCCTCCATTACAATTAATTTGGTACAGGTTTAAATCTCTGGGCCTTACCATCTCCAGAAAAATGGTGAAAGGAACGGAAAGATGCCACAGATTAGGTGCAAGCTCAGTCCAAAGCAAACAGAGCTATAGGGTTTCTTATTCCTTTAAAAACAAACATGGATCTCCCTCTCCCCTCCGTATACAGTGTTGATTTTCACCATTATGAAGTTACTGTACTGTTTCCCCCCTTGAGGACCATAAAATCAAGAAAGAGCTTCTGGGAAGGTAGCCACAGAGCTCCCAAAACAATGCAAAATGTCACAGCTTTCCCCAGGCAGGGATTCCAGGGGAATCTAGCAGATTGTCAGAGACACAAAAGTACTTTTCCCCAAATGGATGAACGGTGCCATTGCTGCAACACCTACAACCACACTGCTCACCTAAGACACCTCACTGCTGCTGTCTGTGGGCATGCATGAGCCTGGGGAGAGCCACCAAATACTGGAGAGGATGAATAGAGCAGCTATGAAAGGGGAGGAGTCACACTCCTGAGAGACTGAAAGAAAGAAAGGTCACTCTGCAGTTAAAGCAGATGAGGGCTTCATGCCATTCTTTCCTTCAGTAAAAGGGACTGCACTTCTCTCTGTTCAACCTAACCATCCCCAGATGCTGCACAAGTACTGCAGTTTTTACACTTATTGCTCGTGAGTTATCCAAGAAACGACAAAACACTGATCCAGCAGCGATGCACATTATGAGCGCACGAGCATCATGAAGAAACAGCTTCCTCTCTCCACTCTGGGAATTTTAGTGTCCGGAGATTGTTCTGTCCTGGAACACAGAGAAGCTGAGTCCTGGCTTCATTTCAGCGTCAGCCCTGGGCTGCCAGGCACCCCGGCCCTGCTGACCCCCGCCAGAAAGGGCAGTGCTCCCAGAGACACACCGGCTCCAGAGGCACCAACAGACCTAGGGCCAGCACTTCCACCCGGAGGGTAATGAGAAGATGGACAAAGTAGTCTGGGAATGCATCTGCCCAAGAAAGAGGCAACAAATAAAAAAATACAGGCAAAGACAGCAGTAATGTCTGTGTTAGGAATATCACAGACTGAAATCATGTATGTAAATCTACACACTTAGTTGGCCAAAGAAGAGGGCAAGGCTGGCAAGATGTCTCTGGGAAGGAAAGCAGAGTGAGGGAGCACTGGGAATCTGAAAAGCCACTTGACAGGAAAAATAAAACAGCTGAAAGTAAGTTCACTCTCGAACTCTTGCTCTAAAACGGAAGCAGTGATGACAGTTCACACCAGCAGAATAAATGCAAGAGCAGAGATCATTAGCACAGCTACTGAAGCAGCCCTGGGAGACTGCAGCCCTGCCTCCGTTCACTTCTGATCTCACACGCAGTTCCCAAGACATCCAGGAGCTGGCCCTCAAACCCAAACTCCCAGCTCCCTGATGACCACCAGGCTAGGTTCTCACCCCAGTGGGATGACACATTTAATGTCAAATGTGTATGAATAACTGCAAAAATATTAACAGGAAGGAAATGAGAGAGACAAACACAGTGGAAAAGTCCATCTGCTCTGGAGCAGTTAGCAGGGTGATCAAAACGCATTATGCCTGGGTCCTTCTCAGATATTTCTCCCTGAGTAACAAATAGAATCTGGCTACATTTGACAGAAGGAGCCTAGATTCACACAACTTCGGAGGCCTGTATGCACGCACACAGCTTTCATGGCATACAAAGGATTTGGAAAATACAGGCCAAAGCAGCAGACGCAGGATGAAAACCTACAGCACTGCTCAGACCCTTAAGCCTCCCACACAGAGAGCCAGCGCTGGAGTGTGAAAGCCACCACAAGCCAGCCGTAAACCCAGGAGGTGAAGAAGGACAGAGCAGTCACGCAAGGGGCTACTTGAGAGAACATTCCTTGGTTGCAAGGGCAGCTCCCCTCCTCTCACTCAGCTGCCATGTGCTACCAGTCTGTATCCAACTCCTTAAAAGTCAATCATTCAGATTTAAATCAGGAGAGTCAAGCTGCAAATATCAGCCCTCCCCAATGGAGACACTACAAGCACAGCTGGTCAAGCCACACACACGCACATCACGAGGAAGACCGACACACCAGTAAGGCAGATGGACCAGGTCAAGCACTCCGCTGTGCCAAGCTCTCCAGTCACCATTCCTTCAGCAGGTGCTGAAGTTACTCTGTGCTTCTCCAGAAGTGTTCAAAAGCTTTGTGGAAGAGGGTCAGGAAAATACCCCTCACCAGCACCATGCCTGCTAGTTAATCTTATTCCTACAAAAAAGATCAAACCAAGCCTCCAACTGCTGTTTGCCTTCAGTGCTGTAACTCAGTGTAAAGGTATCGCTGGCAGCATTTCAACACCGCTTGGTTTTCCCTTGCTGCTGCTTCAGCGGTAGAAATTGCCATTGTATTTGTATATTTGCATGCGGGGAGGCAGGGGGAAAGGGCTTTCTTCAGTTGCAGACCGCTTGCAGGATTTTGTTTGCATACTCATTTTATGGTCAAAAGCATACAGTTGGGCTTTCTTTGCAAAGCCCTCTCTCGCAGAGCCAGTATGTGTATTTAAACTAAGTGACAATGTATCCCTTTAATACAGCTTTTATTGTTCAAACAAATATTATTTTAAGCAAAGTGAATTTGGGAACCAAGGGAAGAGAGAAGGCAGAGGGGAAGATGGTGGGGACAATGGAACAAAGACTCCCCACCACCAGGCCCTTATCTCGAAAGCTGAATGAGATCCTGAATGCTAGCTCTATTTATGTCTCTTCCTTCCAGCCGTACTTTTTAAGGCCACAAGAAAAGTTAGGGAACAAATGTAGGTGACAGAGGCAAGGAGAAAAGATTTCAACCAGTGTAATGCAATTAAGCAACAAAAAGGAAAAAGAAAGGAAAAATTCCTCTTATCCCAACACAACAGCCCTGCAGGAAAGCAAAGGAAAAAGAAACAACTCTTGCCAGCTACCTCCAATTCACTTGGACACAAGAGTGACAGACCTACAGTCTCTAGGAAAGAATACACAAATAATACCACATACCAGAGAAAACAGTCAAAAACTTCTGGGGTAGGAAAAATTATTTTTCTCCCCGTTACTCCACACTGACCGACAAGAGCATGACTTGCTCAGAGTTGAGCTACAGTTCAAGTATAATAAGAATTATCCCATGTGGAAAAATCACAAGCACAATCCAAGTCCTCCAGAGTAGTGGGTTTTGAAACCAAAGTGCACAGACGCTTTTGAAGCCCAGAGAAAAGAGGAATCCCCCTGCAGAAACCACCGTCTCAGAGAATAGATCCAGAAAGCACTGACTACAGAGCTTGGTCCCTCTGGCAGCATGTTACCTAGCTAGCCCGAGTCCCGAGGCACTGCAGTCTGGTTGCACAAAGCAAGCACCCTATTGCTTTATGAAGCAGGTTCACACTTGAGGATTTTCTGTGCTTTGATGACAGACCTGCCGTTGGGTTCTCCAACAGCGCTCGCTGAAGGCAGCTCAGGGGCTGCCTGAGAGAGTGGCAGCAGCTCAGTGACCCCAGCAACCAGCCATCAATGAAAAGATGCTCGCCAATGCATGGATGTGGGAACTGCCACAAAACAAAAAAAGTCTCGAGTCAAAATCTAATGGTGATTGAGGGAAAAACAAACAAACAACAGATATCTGTGAAAACCTGTACACTACTAAGACAGGACACCACACAAAAAAGGAGGTCGCCTGTCTATGCCCTCCCTCCACATCCAGATGGAAACACCTCCCTGAAACCATCAGCTTCATCTTCAAAACACCTGTCTGAGGAAGACAACTGGCACCACCTTCCATTGGCACAAGCAAAAGACCAGGAGAAACTAACAGACCCAGCCTTTTTTTTTTTGTGGTTTATTTTAAGGCGCCACCTTTTTTTTTTTTTTAAACATATTTGGCTTATACTGAAGTCTTTAAAAAAAAAAAAAAAAA
>Ga0065711_1042159_pt1 | contig 15598 bp, 11 predicted proteins | sample Hoacrofraction12_FD_59098 | JGI IMG/M metagenome (GOLD analysis project Ga0065711, IMG submission 59098) | Hoatzin crop microbial communities from Cojedes, Venezuela - Epithelial fraction 12 v2 (version 2) | ecosystem: Host-associated > Birds > Digestive system > Esophagus > Crop | place... | reverse complement strand
CCCCCCGCGTGATCACTCCTATGAATCTAAAAAGAGCTATCATTAGCCTCAGGTCTAGAAGAAAGGTTCCTTAATTTTTTTTCAGACACATTGAGATGGTTTGCCTCGTGAACAGACCCTCCATTATTCATAGCTGTAGGTCGTTGTCTTATCTGCAGCAACTTGGACTACATAGCTGTGTTATAAAACCAGCTGTGTCTTTCCAACTGCCTTAACGTGAAATAAGGAAAACCAGTATACCAGTACAGCCCACCTTTGGATGAGAAAGGCATTGCTGTAAGTGAGCAAGTCTAGCAGCAGGCTACGGAGAGGGCTGAGGGCTGGAGAACATGGGGCATACAAACAAAAGCTAAGAGCAATAGATTTGTTCATCCTTAAGGGGCGGGTAGGGGAGAGGAGGGGAAAACTTACCGCTGTCTGCAGCCACATAATGGAAAAAGCAGAGGGGACAGAGCCAGACTCTTCTCAGGGGTACACAGCAACAGGACAAGAGGCAACAGGGGTGTGTTGGAACATGGGAAATTCTAACTTTTAAAAATATTTACTTATTTAAAGCATGGGGGTGGTTAAACACTGGAACAAGGACCCAATGATGTGGAGAATCTCCCTGTTCCGAAGATGTTCAACACTTGACTAACTAAGCTCCTGAGCCACCTGTTCCAGCTAGACCTGGGTTTTAAGCAGGAGCCTAGAGTGCATGAACTTCTGGAGATCCCTTCCAACCTCTGTGGTTATGCAAGTCCAAGAAAGCATTTCACTGGAGTCTGTATAAAACAAGATACAGTAGCTTCAGGAATTTGTCAGAAACAGGACTCCAGGATCAGTGAAATAACCATTTTTATTGTCCCTCAGTAGCACAGGAAAGCGCTTACGAGATTACAAAGCTGATTGCAAGACCCACAGGAACAGGATCAACTACGCACAAAAGCATTGTGAAACAGCTTAAGCAGCTGAATTTAGGGGAAAGGCACGCAAGATTAGGGGAAGACTTTCAAAAAAGTTTGCCATAATTTTAATTTCATGATTTGAAGACAGACCACAAAATAAAACCTGTTAAAAAAAACACCTTTAGATTTAGATGTTCAGGAAACAAAGTCTCCTGGTATTTCCATTTAAAGCATTTTACAGCAGGAAGGCAAATTCCTCCCGTGCAGGCACACTGCAGAGTAGTGATGCAGGTACACGAATGGAGGCCCACCTACCCTGAGCCTCATCCACCTTCAACTCAAGCCCCACCTGGGAAGCCACACATGTGTTTTTTCCTCGTGTTTTGGCCTTTCCAATTCCTAGCCTGCACCTAACCCAAAAGCTGATGAGCTAACTTAACCCATCATTTTGAAGGTCCTTTTAAAGCTTTGTAGAAAACATCACAAAACTAAAACAAAAAACCCAAACAACGCAAAGGATGAATCCATAAATATCCCCTGCACCCTTAATGGATGCTTTGAGTATGCAGGGAATGCAATACCAGGATCATGAGCTGAGCAGTCACAATGCGCGGTCTCTAAAAAGTAGTCAGACTAACCGGAAAGAAAACCTCAGTCTGTTTACACAAGCTGACAAAGATCAAAGCTCTCAGTTTTGCTTAACTGTTTCCAAAGAAGTAAATACAGCCTGAAAACAGACAACTTGCACAACAACCAATTTTTACAACAGAAGTTCCCAAACTCTGGAATGTTCATTGCTTCCTAAACTGTATATCTACGCCAGGTAAGAAACACTGAGGACACTCCTCATCCCCCCTGGGTGTAGGCCCATACAGGAACTGTGAGCAAGCTCCTCAGCTCCTGGAAGAGTCTGTACCTGGGCACTCAGGAGTCATTTCTGTTACCTAGGAAAGGTGCTCCTCTCCTAAGCCTCCAGGTGGAAACACGTGGCTGCTTCAGGGAGGGTCGGGTGTAGATCGGTGAGAGATGGAGTCACAGTTTGAGAGAAGACAAGAACATTTTCATTCATGTTGAATTATTCCTTGAGGAGGTACTTACTTATCTACTAACGTCCGAATTACAGCCAGCGTGTCAAGCACTAGCCCATCCACATTCTGTTTTTTCCTTCTCGGTTCATGAGGCCCTCGACCCCTCCTGGGTGGACGGACAGGGTCCCTTGGGTGACTTCTTGCTTCAGGTACGTGTAGTCTACTGTTCTCCGTTTGCCGACTCCGAGATTCCACGTTGTCTTCTGCTCCACTGTCATCGCGGCAAACACAGGAATTTCCCATATTGCTAGCCCCCAAGGCTCCCAGTAAGTGGGGAATGTGGTGCTCTAGAGTCAACAGTAAACCTTGAAAAAGGCTTCTGCTAGCATAGAACACAACCAAAGCAACTACAATCATCTAGAAAGTTTCAAGAGTGATGTTTGTGTGATCCTGAATTGTGTTTTTTTTGCATTATAAGCGTTGCTACCAGCTGGACTGAATGGGAGGTCGGAGACAGCTTCCAATCTAATCGGTTATAATACACATTGGCCATCCAGAAGGAGGTCTGAAAAAGCAAACCCAAAACAAGACTCAGTGTTATTAGTTCTAATGAATAACAGAAGAACTCCTATTTTAGTAAACAGAGTCAGTCTTGGTGGATAAAGCACCTAGAAAACATAAGGTTTGTACCCAAAGTCTATCGCAGGGAGGGGGAAAGGAAGGAAGAGGAGGAGGAAGTTCACTGGGTAAGTAGCTCCCGCCCACACACTATTCCTTTCTACACTACCTATTATTTCCCAGTTCTTCTGTGGTTTCTGGATGCAGAGGAACAACTCTATCCTTAAACCTATCACACTGCTACCCTTTAAGTACTAAGTATTAAAAAAACAGTTTCATTTGTTCTTTACCGTTTATAAAGACATGCTCCTTAGGACACCCAAACAAAGGCTGCACATTTAAGGTTCTCGTTTCACATCAGAATATTCAGTGTCATTTCCAGACATACTCTACAAAATAGCCAAAACTGTAAAGAACTATGCATATGTCAAATGAATTCTCACCCAAAGCAGCACCAAGTACCTCCCCTGAAATAAGCGGGAATTACAGACACCATTTCAATGCCTACAAATCTAACTGGGATTTTGAAAGGGGTGTTTTCTGGCAGGTTGTATGTCTGTTCCAATCTAGCATCAACCCGCTCTTCCCTTTTTGAGTATCAGGGCTGTTTCAGTCATTTTTTTAATTCTTCTTCAAATGGTTTGGATCAAATACAGGCCCATTAGTGACTGGGATTGCAGGGTAGTCCCTTGGAATCACTGAATTGAGAATGCTAGCAAGAGCAAAGGAGTTCAAAACCCTAACGCATTACAAGTTGTTTTTCACGCCATAGGGTATATTTCTATAGAACATTTTATATAGTCTCCACTAAAATAAAGCCCTACAAAAGACATCATTTCACTACTTATGCACTTCAAGCATGCCAGAATAAATAAGTAACTTTTAAGACTAAACTCATGTTATTCTTTTAAGAATCAAGTTTAACATCTAAGCCAGAAATTATGGTGAAAGACAGTTGCCACATTTCAAATATGAAAAGCTCCCTACCATCAGAGCCAACTGGCAACCGTGCAATTGCTGGCTGCCATTTGGGACAAGATCATAACAACATTATTTGGGAAGCCAGACACCGGTCATATGAGCAAGTCTGAATGTAGAGTTGTCGCTGGAAAAGCACTGCAAAGAAGCTCTCACAGACTCTTCTGTGGTTTGAAATATGTTACCTTCTTTTAGCACAGTGAAAAGTTCAGTATTAAGAAATTATCAGAAGGCTAACTAGGGAAAAAAAAAAAATCCCTTAAGGGATATTAATTGCAAAAAAATACAAGATCTTGACTTCTTGTTCAATAAATTCCTAAACCACAGATCATTAAAAGGGTTTCAGCATCACAACACTGCTTGCCTTATTCTGTAAGCAGTTTGACCACAACACGAGGTGGGACACCAGGCTCGGGAGTCCTTCCGTCTGAGGCAAGACGACTGTTCTCTTCTCAGTCAGCAAGTAAAAAGAACATGCAAGGGCTGGCAATACAGACTACACACATCTTCAGCTGAACTGTGTAAGGTCACAACTGGTTCAAATGACTTTCAAAGGTGGTGGGTGGGTGTTTCTTTTTCTAAAAAAAGCTCATTATGTTAAATGCAAAACATGTCTCCCTAAGGAAAAGATATGCATGTACTTATGAACCTAGATCATTTAAGGGCATTTTTGTAACATAATACTAAAATGTGAAACTGTTGCAGATTTACATTCTGAATTAAGCCGTTCTGTAACTTACAACAATGTTAACACAGTGACTCTACCTTGTCATCAAAGCGAGTATGGAAAAGCTGTATTTTAGTGATTAGGAGTAAGAAAGAACCATACCTAAGGAAACAAATATAGTCATATGTCAAGATTAAAACTGATTGTTGAAACCTAGTTTTTTCTGTTTGATGACTTAAAGCGTGACTAAACCAAGCGATTATGATCAACTCACCCTTAAGTATATTTGGTTCAGGAACAGTTGGGCTTGCTCACAAAGCGCTGTAACAGAAGCAGACTGTACTTCTTCAGGGCACAGACGCAGCTGCATGTGGAACAGCAGCCATCTACAAGCCTTTATCGTGGGCAGCGAGTCATTACGGTTGACTCTGCTCTCACTTCTAGGATCTATGCTGAAGAGCCCCTGAAGATACAAGGAAAAGAAAGGACAATTCACTTGGAAACTGCCTCCGAGCTAGACGTATTCCACCTCCTCCCTACCCTTGCCACGACATCAAGCCATGCTGTTATTTTCAGCCTCGTTCAGCCTTTACAGGGGAAGTTCTCTCAAAGCTTCACAAACCAGTTTGCCACCTACTAGCTTTAGGACTAGACACAGCTACAGAAAACCCAATCTGTTTTTACAGCCTTGGTATTCCAGACACCATAGCACAAAGTGCAGAGCAGTGACCGACTCCTCCCCTCCGATTACTGCTTACAAGAGGAAGAAGGGCAGCAATAATATTGTTCCAGATCACCCTCCAGTAGGGACAGCAAAAAGTAAAAGCAAGTATGCTACAAAAGTTGATTAGATAAAGGGAAGAGAGAAATGACAGGATGAACTCCCTCATTAGTAAAGAGCCAAGTCTGACAGCGTTCACTGGGCTGTTGCTTACCATCACGCACAAGGAGTTCATTGTCAAGCCTCAAACAAACTGAAAGGCTAAATAATTCAGAACATAAGTTGAAGAAGAGATTGCTACAGATCTGCCTTGCAAAGCAGCTTGTCTCAACAGAGTATGAATGCACAAAGAGGTGCTGAAGTGCAAAGGAAAACTTTTTAAGAAAAATCTTTTAAAACGGTGATGTACGAGATTGCATTTGAGCTGGCATAATTTTCAGGACAGCTTTACAACATCGTAATGAAGAGGATGGAGACATCAGACGTCAGGTCAGCTGCAGGACAGAACAGGGCAATACCACAGAGGAGGGAGATGCAAGAGATGAGAGCGATCAATCCTGCTCCTGCCCAAACCTAGAGACCTCAGTGACACAAAACCAAAAGCATTCGCACATCATGAAAAATTAAATATATTGTTTCAGTAAGACGTAATAATCTCTGCATAGAGATGGAAAGATATTTTAAATTTTAACTTCAAGCCAAATTTTCGCAAATACCTGCTTTCACAAAACCTGGATGCAAAAACATGGTTTTTTTAAAATCCAAAAATACTTAACAGTCTACTTGCAAATATTGTGGGAATAATCAAAGAGAAAGGGGATTTTTAAAGACTATCTAAAAGAAGAAAAAAATTCAAGGAACAAGCCACGAATATCACAACAGCAGTATTGAGATAGGCCAAGATAAGCCTCCTGTCCTACCTGGCAGCGGACACTTAAAGCCGGGCATAACCGCCAGCACACGATAACAGACCAATAGGCTCCTTGCTAGTGCGCTCCCCTGAGAGTCAACAGCTCAGTCTCCCGAGAAAAGGGCTGCACGTTTTGTTTTGCTGTTGAAACACAGCTAAGGAAGAGAACTAATCTTTCATAATCCATTTAAATTCTTTCTCAGTAGTTACACAGCTAAAAGTCTCTGCAACTGCCTTTAAAATTTAGCTGTCTTCCATTTTAATGCTGTGACCAATTGTTAATCAAAGTGTACCAGTTTTCTTGAAAATTATGCTACTGTAGAATTTAGTGCTGTTTGTGACTTTTACCTTTCATGTTTTAATACCACATCAAAACACTCTTTAACCCAAATATGTTATGAACTAACAGCTAAGATACACCTAAGGGTAAGAACAAGTTTCCCTGGAAGGCCACTGGAACAGAAACTTACTACCTCCTGCCAGGGCTACGACGACATTGTGCAAACACCCTTTTCTTATGCAATTAGTGCAAGTCAAAGTAGAACTGCAAGTCTTCAAATGAAGCAGCAGAGTGCGAAAATAACAGCATGAGCTAAGCTACAGGATAGCAAGAAAACAGGCTCTCCGTATTAAAAGCTGTAACCGCTTTCCCCACGATTAGCTCGGGTTTGTGTCACTCTGATACACCGCAGTGCTAGAAAGCCCCATCCCATCATTTCGCACTTGCCTGAGGAATATTCTTTGGCAAATCTAGAAAGTGACCAGACCATGAAAGCTGTTTACCACAGCAGCCAGATTTATAAAGGTGATAACACTTTATTTTTACTTTGAAATGTATTTTAATAAAAGCATGACCCCATGTTTTTCAAGAAATGGTAAAGGCAGCAGCCAGTACCCGCTTTTCAACACACAGGATCGTCCATTCATTCTGAACTCCGACCATCAGATGTTACTTTGGGATGCAGGACTACGAAGCTGCCAAACCTACGACCAAAGTTTTTATTCTGTAACAAGTACCTGGTACCGACACGTCTCTCTCTGAACAGACACTGCAAGAACGCCAGTGCCTGACACCTCCTGCTTCACACCAGAGAGCACCTGTGGGACACTCTGAACGGCCACCCCGGCACATTGTCCCCTAAACGCCGTTTGGGCTGGATACCTCCTCTGCATGGAAGAACAGCAGCCGCAGCAGCCCCCCATGCCCCCACACGCTCCGCTGGCCCTCGGGACCGTCCCCAGCACGGCAAAGCAGCTGCGCTCCTGGCAGGCTCGGGCAGGAGAACGGACGCATGGAGGATCCGCAAGCTGCACAGACTGGCCAACCTGCCACAGCCAGAAGGCGAAGTGGGAAAGACGCAACCACCATCGGCTGAAACACAGGCTGTTTGGGTGGATTTGCACCTGCCTGGCAGCATGGATGCCCAGCCCACCCGAGCGAGGCCTCCTCTCCATCATCCGATGGAGCGCTCGCCAGTGGAGCAGCCATTAGGCTCATTTTCTCTGCAACACGCAGCCCGAGAGTCGGTGATTCATCCCCTCAAATATTCGGTTGCAGCCAACCATAACACTGCCTCGTGATGGAAAATGCCTCTCCTTTCCATTAAATGAGTGCATCGCCAGCAAACAAACAAACCCTCATGCACATAATGAGTAGAGAGGGTTTCAGCCACTAGAACCACTTTCTCAGCTTCTGCCACTGTCACAGGAGTTAAGCCCAGCGACTTCTCCTCTCTCCTTGGCAGAGTAACACAGGAGCTCAGTCAGCAAACCACACAGTAAAGCCAACAGTTTTTCAAAGGCAAAGCTGAGAGTTTGGGGCAGCAGCTTCCTATTAAGGAGATAAAATAATTAGAAATATTTCCTCAGCATTTATTTCCCAAAGAAATGATGCTCCTAAAAAGGAAGAGATGGAAATACTTGTGATGCCAGTCAGATGCAAAGTTCAGACTACCACAAGAAGGAAACAAAGCTACGAATTGCCACAAGATAATCAGCTACGATATGGGAATAAGAGGGGGAGGAAGTCTGTTTGCAACTACAAGCTTTTGTAACACGGAAAGGATACCGGCTTTGAAACGATCGGGGTAGGTGATGAAAACCAAGAATTTCCAGTAAATTAAATGCAATTATAACATGAAATGGAGACTTTCTCAGGAGATCGCATTGAGATCTGAGGTCAGCCTCTCAACTGTAAGACTTGTGTAATTAAAGAGCCACTTGGCGTCCAGCGCGGCTACCATGCAGCGCATGCAAGAAGCGGACCACAGGCTGCAGGAGGAGTGAGTAAATGCCGTGCCGGTTCTTTTGCACGTAGTAACCAAACATCTTATTGTGTAATCTGAAGCAAACCCCTAATTCAATTCTATTTTCTTTAAAAATATCCCGGAGGGTTAACATTAGTCTCAGCATTCCATGGGAAACAGCATTTACTGGCATGCAGTGTGTCAGAATCTGCAGGACAAAGCCATTGCCACAATCATTTGCCTTCTTGCTGCAGGAAGAGCACCCTGAATCGAAAGCAGACTGACCTTGAGCGTGCCTGTTTCGCAGAAAGGGAAAGAGACTGATCACCTCTCTCAAACTTTCTAGCTTCTGTCCAAGTGCTTGTCAGCGAAAGTCCCCAGGGTTGTGCAGGGCTTACACGAAAAAAAACAAACAAAACAGGGCTTTAACCCTCCAGTCTTCTCTAGGTAATTCTAGCTTTGTCAGAAACACGTAGATGAAGGATCTGACCTCTTGTTCGATTTGATGTGGTAAAAGTCAAAGGAGAAAGAAGAAGTAGATACTAACTGCCGCCACAGTAGTTTCTTTTTCTGTAGACTGACTATGAAAGTCAGATTTTATAGTCACCTGTACGTTGGACTACTCTGCCTTTTTACTTCCCTTAAATCTGTTTTTAAGCTGGCAGAGGTACACTAAAATTGCAACATGGATTTAAAGTGAACTTTACTTTCTCACTTAACTAGTGTCTCCAAAGTAGGCCTGGTAAAGAGCTTTCCCCTACCTCTGGATACAGAGAGACCAGTGCTCAGGGCTCCTCAAGCATCAGAGACTGTTCTGCTGCAGCTCCTTCTGAAAGAGAAATCAAAGCATTTACCACCTCCTAGCTTCCTCATCTCAGAGGCCATAATTTCTTATCTCAGGGTCATCCAGGTGTAACTGTCCTTCATACCACAGCCTTCAGAAAACTCAGCTTTGCTTTAACGCTTCGAATGGCTAAACCACCCATTCAATGCCAGTATCAATCATGCAGAACGCAGCTTCCTGGCTCCCTTCTCGCTGGACTGCAGACGGGTGCTTACATTACTTCTCAGATACAAAGTTATGCTTTGAGGTGGATGAACACACATCTGAGATAACGATCTTTTAAAAAGGATAGTGGTGTCTGACAGCTCTGGGGAAGCTGAACAAGACTTGCCTCCAGCAAGCTGACGTGATAGAGCTGTACAAGCGGAGCAGTTGCCCAAGGAGCAGAGTATAATGCGCTGCTTCAGAAGTGGATAACGCCCTGCAGATGGCAGGGAACACTAATCCTACAAACTGAAAGGATACAAGCGCACAAAGTAAATTGATTAGCTATACCATATCAAGTTTTGGCACAGACGGTTACCTGGAGGCTTATAATAAATCCTTCAATTAATTCAAGTTAATCCTCCTCACTGCCCTTGTTTGTTATCAACATTAAACAAATTTGCTAAACTTTGACAAAAAAAAAGTTGATGATACCAAGATTCAAAATTAAAAAAAAAAAACAAAAGAGAGAGAGAACAAGAAATTCCAGAACAGACAGTGCTGGGAGGAAAGTATGGACTCTTTGGGTACCAAGCAGAGGTGCAGAGTTGCAAAGAATCAACACAAAAAAACCCAACGCATCTCACACATTAACGAAAGACAAACTACAAAAGCATTCCGAGGGACAAATCAAGAGACTGAGCAGCTCAAACAGTCATATAGTGCAGTCCTGCCATGGGAACCAGCTCTAGGGCTCACACAGAGGCATCCAAGTGATGACACCGTGGGCTATGGAAAGGTGCTACGAGCAGGGGCAGATTCCTGTCAGCAGATCACCAGCTTCATGTAACAGAACCGAAATGGTGAAATCCCTGAGTTGCGCTGTTTCTCGTCTGTAAACTAATCTTTGTGCTTTTGTCTCTTCTAAGTCAGAGCTGGGCTTGTTTTCAAAGGAAGGTTAGGTACAGAACTATGCTGCAGAAGGCGGAACAGCCTCCTGCTGTAAACCACAGAAATAAGCCCAGCTCGATGGCATGACTAAGCTATTACAAATGTACAAAATACACCGAAAACTGTTCTGGATGTGTGAAAGATGTTGATAATGTTGCTGAAAAATTCAGCGATGCCTCAGTTGGAAGCGTGCATTGTCGGCTGTCTGACAGCTGCCTCAGAGAGCACAGCACAGAGCAGACAATGTCTAGACCCTCCTATTCTCAGCCTCACCAGATTCGTCACTTTATGACACTGGCTATCATTTCGAACGTGAAAAACCTAACAGCACGGCAGGAAACAGGCTGAAGAAACTTCCACTTCTTGATAATTCAAGCAGCGTCAGAGGATGGCCCGATCTTTCAGTGGCCATAGACGAGAGCCAGTTTTGTGACGTTCTTTGCCAAGCATGGAAAGCCGGCAGCTCTTTGGCAGCATAAGCTCAGGACTGGACTGGCTGAACAGAAGATGTCCTTCTGATTCTCTCTCCTCTTGCAAGGTGATACAGTATCAGCTACTCAAGAGACTGCCATCTGAGTCAGGTATAACATAGAGGTCACCAGGTTAGCAAACCTGCCTCGGAGGCGCTCACGGGAAGCACGATCCCCAATCTGCCTGGGGCTTCCAGAGCTGAAGTCTACAGAACTTGATGTACAGCTTTGGGCAGGTCACCGAAATCCCTTCTCTCACCTACTAAAAACAAAAAAACCCAGCTTTGTTTCTCCCCATCCGCCTCGAGGACCTTTCCTCTCTGCCCTGCTACAAGTCTACCGGGAAGACAAGCTGAAGCTGAGATCCCAACGTGGAGGGAGCAGGCGACCACATGTAACACCAGCGCTTCTGTCCGCAGCAGAGCCAGCGACTCCAGGTCTCACGGGTATCCCGCTCCCACCACTGAGCTGGGGTATTTTTTTTATAGCGTTTTAAAGCCTCCGCCTGTATGAGGAAACTCAGAGGAAGTTGGTCAATGGGGTGTGGAGCTCCCGGGGCCGAGCAGAGGAAGGGGACTGACTGCCCGAGAGATGACTCTGACAAGCGCACGTGGGTGAGGAAGTGGGACGAACACAAGCGTGCAGGTGCTGCACAAGGCAGTCTAAAAGTAGTTTAGATGAAAGTGGGCACCCACTTTAGTTTCTTACAACTGCACACCAAAAAAGGCAGAAAGCTCAAAAACGATGTCAGCAGCTTTCAAAAAGCTGTAACGATACCAGGAACACAAAGTCACAGTCATCTGAGGCTTCTCCTAAATAACTCTGTGAAGAATTTCAGGAGAACTAAGATTAAACTGTTTTGATAATTATATTTAGATACCACTTCACTAAATGTTCCAGAGGGGTAAAGCTCTAAAGAAAGAACGACTCACCCCTTGTTCAATTATTTTACTTTTTTTAACCTTTCATTCCAGGACTGATACATTGACCAGAGCTTGAGTGCAAACACACACATTATTCTTCATTACAGTTAGGAGAACATTTTTAAAAGCAGTGAAGAATTCTAAGTTTTCTTCATACCACTGGACATCTTTGCTTTTAGAGAAAAAGTGCATCAGCATACCTGCTGGATTTTCATTTTTCAATGTCACTTTCTAGCATGTCCCACTGTCTACAGGCAGGTATAAGATACACACAAATGGCAAAGCCTTCTGGCATGTGGTTCACCGGCTGTCCTCTAACCTATGATTCAGGCTATATTAATATGAGTTTGTGCGCATGCACTGAAGCAACGCCACGCCAATACCTCATATCTAAATGTCCTCAACTCTCAACCTTCTCCTCATGTCCAGCAAAACACCATGATACTCAGAAACTTCAAGTGAAGCGCTTCCTACAAAGAAAATAAGCCTCAGAAAGGGAGAATAACAACTACAGTTGCAAGTGTTTTACATGCTTGGAAACCACTACTACTCCCAGGGGAGAGATGTACCAGGAAAAGGACAGATTTCTTGAGACTGATCATGATGACTCGCTGAACCCCCATTAACAAACGTACATTAATAAGTGACAAGCAGCACCTCAGCCCAGACTTTGAGCCAGTGAGTACCCCAATGAATGGGCAAAACCTCCCAAACACACAAAGTTCCCAGGGCAGAGCTGGGTGACCATCTGAAGCACGAGCCTGGCCACAGCAGTGGCAGATCGAGGTACCAGATCGTCACAAGCACAGCTGAAGAGAGATCAGTGACACAGCCTGACGAGTCACACGTGAACATCTGACTTGTATTAGACCTCCGTGACATAATGAAGAACAGAAAAGGAAATAAAGATCTCGTTGGCACAGCCACTGCCGCACCACGCCAACTTTACAGTCACCACATACAAACCAGGAAGGGAAAACAGAATATATCGTCAGGACATCAGGAAACACAGAGCACAAAATGACACGACGCAACTCTAATGAGATCCTTGGAAGACAATGAATCCCAGCACAGCACCTCTGTCTGCACTGCCTGCAAGCAAGGAATAAATTCAAAGGCTACTGAGCAATCATAAGCTCAGGAGACAGAAAAAAACCCACCCAAACAAAATGCTGAACACAACGTATTGACAACGGAGCAGAACGGGACGAACTTCATCACATTAGCTTGCCTTCCAGTTCCTACAAGGTGACAGCATTTTAACTTGCTGCCTTCTCTGTCAAGAGGGAAACCTAACGGTGTCTATGACGAGCTCTGCTCCATTTTGTGAGGATACCACCACTTATCTAAGTAATTTAAAGAGACCAGCAGGAGACATTGCAAAATACAATATGTTATCAGCTAGGAGAGATACTGATGCAAAAGGAAATTTGAACAAATAAGCCTAAAGAGTAACATAACAATCCAGTAAACATTCCATGACAAATCACCACTTTTATCACTAACTTCTTGCATGGGCTACTAAATATCTCCCTTTCATTCCTTAATTTTAACAAAGAAGCAAAAAGCTTGAGGCAAGCAGACTTTAATCTCACCTGACAGGCAGAGTATGAGAGATGTCTTACTTTACTTCCAGTATGCTGGCTCCTTCCTACAATCTATTTCAGCCCATCCATGAGGCTCACAGCAAATGAAATGTGCTGAGAGCCAAGACCTTGGATGCAAAAATACTGAAAAGATACCAAGGAAGAGCACTCAGAAGTTGTGCAGAAAACCATCACAACCCTTTTAAGAGAAAAAGCAAGCCTTAAGAAAAAGCACAGAACAAGATAGCAGTGAGTTTAAGGGAGCCACTGAGTGATCACTGAATTCCAAGACCAGAGAGTAGGATACCAGAGAGGCTAACATGAAGCCTCGCAGTCCAACTCTGTGCATAGGAGGCAGAGGGTAAACAAAAAGGAAAATTAAAGACTTCAAGAAAACTAGTAACCCCACCTACCTGATACCACAGCTGAAGATAAGGGAGGGGTGTGGATGAGCTGAATTAGGTGTATCAGCAATCTAACAGCAGGTAAATAACCGAGACTAAGCTAACAATTGATCAGCAATAGCAAGAGTAACAACAAGAGTTGTGAACAATGTAAAACACTGCATTAAAATACCCTGGAGGAGCTTCCCACTCAAGTGACGGACAGCAGATGCTGAAAACTTTCAGAGTTAGCAGGAGAGAGTGTTTGGATGAAAAGAGGAGAGACAACCAGATGTGATCTCGTAACTACAGCTGCACTTAACGCATCTGAAAGAGAACACACCAGGACAAACACACAACCTATTCAACCAGACTCAGAAATGAGATCAAACAGCAGAGACTGGGGCACAAAGCAGTAATAGCCCTAAAGGAAGAGACACAGGACGGGTGCCAGCAGGAGAAAGGCCCTCTTTTGCTGAGCGGGCTTTGGCAGAGGAGAACAAAGCCATATGCAAAAGCACTTGCAGAAGAATGGGCCAGAGTTAGATCACAGCAAAGAACAGATCGATTCTTTGCATTTGGATAAATACAAAAGAAAAAGACCTCTAACAGCATCCTAGACTCTTAAAATGGTATGGCAAGTTTTGAGAATGCACAGTCTTCCAGAAATGCACAGGCATACACAGGAGCACAAGAGGAGACAAGATGTGACGGAATATTTCAGCTGGCTCATAGGTGATGAGAACTGTTAAGAGATTTGTATAGTTTAGCAGGGAAATAGCACAGGTGTAAATATTGAGGAGTAAACAGGGGAAGAGACGCAGTACACAAATGTATGTAGGTTTCCACACAACAATAACATCATAGCACTGATAGATGTACAGGAAATTATGAGTAAAGTAGACCCGAACTGAGGACCAGCATGAGAAAAAAACACCCAACCAAACCAAATACATGCATTAATTCACTGCAAGACAAAGGACAGAAGAATTAAAAACCAGAGGCAAAGCTAGTGCTAAGCGGAAAAAAAAAAAAAATCTCTTGCTTGTGTTGAAGAAAACAAATACTGACATAAAAGGAAAGAAAACACCAAACACATCAGCATTCAGAAAACAATGCAGTATCCAGAAGGCTGAATAAATTCAGAAGGGAACAGGCAGCTCCTATATCCGTGCTTCCTCATGGACCAAAGTTCCTCTGCGTGAGAAACATCAATAAAGGCAAACTGAGCACAGAAACGAACCCTGGGCTTGGGGTGGATGCCGAGAGATTCAGAGCAAGATTTCGCAATAACAAAAGAGAAAATGAAACCCAAGAAGAGTACAGTCATTCTTGGGACCTGCATTAAGACTCTACCCAGAGAGGACACTGTACCTACTGCTGCACCACAGGAGAATAACAATATTTAAAAAAAAAGGAAAAAAAAGCGAAAAATGAAGGTAGGCAAGATAGAAACAGCGACCAGCAGGACAGAACCACAGGGCTGAAAAGAGAAACACGTGCTGGGTATGGGCATCACCCAAGCAGTGACAAGATCTGCTGTATAAGCACCCAACGAAGGGAGCACAGCAGCCCCGTGGCGTGGCCACGCTGCTGGGAAAGGTGCCGCCGCCTCATCCATCGCCCGAACAGGCAAGAGAAAAGGTCTGGATCAATAACTACATTTGGCAGCTCAGTCCGCACCTCCACGCTTCCTCTGTAAAAGGGAGAAAACTCGCTCTGCAGAAATAATTTTACATTGAGAGTGGCAAATAGTCTTCGGATTCTGAATACATATTAAAAATATGAACGTATATATACAATGTATTGACATATATATACATATATAAGTATTCCAGGGCTCAACACCGTTCACCCGAGCGTCCCGGAGCTGGCAGCAGGTCCCGGAGCAGCGGGTCGCTGTCCCTGGCACACCGGGACCCAGCCGGCCGCGGGGAAGCCCCCGTTCTGCAACTCACACGCACCGGGAGCCCTCCCCGCCCCGAGCAGCCCCGCTCCCGCCGAGCCCCCGCTCCCCTCACGCTCTGCTCCCGCCGTTACCTCCGCCGCCGAGCGCGGGCCCTGCCTCAGGCCGGCCCCCGGCCCTCCCCCCCGGCCCGGGACCCTGCCCCGGCGGCTCCCAGGAAGCGGAGGGTGGGCTAGGGGCGAGAACCGCGGACTCCCCTCGCCGACCCGAAGCCGGCACCGGGCCCACTGCCGTCCCCTTCCCCTCAGCGCCAAGCCCGGTGCCCGCCCCGCTCCA
>Ga0065711_1042158_pt1 | contig 15598 bp, 8 predicted proteins | sample Hoacrofraction12_FD_59098 | JGI IMG/M metagenome (GOLD analysis project Ga0065711, IMG submission 59098) | Hoatzin crop microbial communities from Cojedes, Venezuela - Epithelial fraction 12 v2 (version 2) | ecosystem: Host-associated > Birds > Digestive system > Esophagus > Crop | place... | reverse complement strand
GCAGCCCCGCACCCGCTGGCTCCGCCCGGCAGCGCGCAGTGCCCGGCTGCGGGGAGGGCCTGGTCGCGCCCCTGCGCTGCAGCAGGGCTGGGCGGGCTCTGCCGTTCGGGCTCGGCCTTGTCACCTGCTCTGGAGACTGCAGCCTTTCCTGAAAATATGTAATTTTCTGTGTGAAAATGGGGGGGGATACAAGCCAGTTAAATACTAGAACAAGCGAGCTCTAGAAATAAGTTTTTAAAATAAAATTCCCTGGTGATGATTGCAGGGAAACTGACACGCTCTTCCACGAAGCGTTGAGCCTCCGAACTCTGGGAGTGCGCAGCCGAGATGACTTCGAGGACACCCAGCCCCTCCTGCGCCGGAGGCCGAGCATTTCTCAGCACAAAGAGAAATTCCGAGGCTGGAGGTGCCTCAGCCCTATTCCCACCTGCCTCGTGAACAACAAACACGGACACACGAGGTTTCTCATGGCGCGATGCATGCTTGCCCTTGGACTTGTATGAGAAACGTTTGCTACTAAAAAAACAGGTTTACGCTTTCCCTCCCTGCCAGACGAGCGGCCAGTGCATGCACGGGAGGGAGGGTGAAGGGCTTGTGCCAGCTCCTCTAAAGCCCATGGCAGGACTTCTGCTTTCAAACCAGCGGCAAGCTGGAGTGGACACACCAAGCCCGCAGCTGGCAGGCGCTGGGGTGAGGGTGCAGCAGCAGTCCTGCAGGCATGGCTGAGGAGAATAAGGGAGGTATTTAGAGGAAAGGGACAGGATAGCTCTATGTTTGCAAACAGAGAGGTTCCTGAGCTTTGTAAGTAACCCAAGCTACTGCCCACACAGCAGAAGTGAAGGATTTTATTTTGAATAGGGAGGAAAACCCCCCTCAACAGCAGGACTTCAGCAGTCTGGGGCGAGGGCTGGCGTTCAGGCGGCAGGGAAAGTACCCACGGGCTCTGGAGTCTCTGCCAAACAGTGCAACGGTCGCCATTTGCGAGGTGCGCTAGCTCCAGTATCAAAATGCACATGGCAGAGGCTGGGGTATATAAGCCTAGACTTTTGCCTGTAGCCTTTACCTTGCTGTCTTCGCAAGCGCCCCGAGTGCTTCAGCCGCCTTTTGCTCTCATGGCTTGGGAGTGCTTGGCCTTCAAGCCGCGTGGGCTCCCTGTGCCCTCTGCGGCTCAGCGGGGCCCACGAGGGCTCTCCGGCAGCGCTGAGCATACTGATGTTTCTGCTAGAATGGGGGACAGGAAAGGCTCCATTTCACGTGCTTGCTTCAAGTCAAGGTAGGATGTGAGATAAGGAACCACCCAAGCTCCCATCCTTGCGTGAACACAACAACACTTTCAGAAGGGAGTTGGTTTTGTACCTTGTCGGGTACCGTGTTCCCACAAGCTTGGAGCCAAACAGTTTTGCACACAAGTAGATGCAAAAGTAGCCAAAGCAATCCCCTTCGGGACGGGAATGGCTTTGAAGAGGGAGCTGCACAGCGATAAAGCCCTGCCTCAGCTGCGGGGAGGGATCAGCGGTTCCTGTTTCAGTGAGAGGAAGGATGAACAGCAACCAACAGCCCCTCAGCCCCTCTGCCTGCCTAACGTGGAGGTGCTTAGGCACAGATTTCCGCTGTATTCTAGTAAAAAAGTAAATAGCAGAACAGTCCCATATTCAAAATGAGAAAAGTATTTATGTGGGCTAAACATCAGCATTCTTGAAGAAATCACTTTTTTATTTGAGGAAGAAAAAAAGAATGGTAAAAACAGAGAAGAACAATTATGAGAATTAAAAAGGGCCCTGTTATAGTGGAGTAGAAAGCTTGGTAATATCATGTAGACAGTATTTATGCTAGACTTCCATTTTATAGTTTGAATGTAGCTTCTGCAGAAGCCATATATCTTAAGCCATAAATACGAGCTTTAAGATTGAAGAAGCAATTATCTGAACTGATCTATTTGTTTGTCTATTGATTTTTCCATCTGTTACAGAAGGAATCTCTTATGCAGTCTTTCCCAGACTTTTGACCATTGAAACTGAAAGTTCAACACAACTGAGACATTTTCTTTTCCATTAAGCTGCCCTCTTACAGCCTTTTGGGGGCTGTGAGGTAGACAACAGGTAGTCTTGCCACATTCTGGGAAGTGCTAGTGGAGCTGCTTACCAGGGGTCCGCCACGCAAGAAGAGTGCACTTACATTGCTAGGATGCAAACGGCTAGACTCATGAAGCTTGTATGGGGACATACAAGGCAGTCAGAGGGAGCTGCCAGACAAGCATCTTCCGAGACTTATGGCAGCATTAACAGATTTTGAGAGGAATGCTTTCCAGAGTGATAGAAAAGACAAATTATTATTGATGAAGCCAAGTACATCATCCTACAAAGTGAAACAATCGTTCTGCTCAGACGTGTCTTTAGAAGACCTGTGCATTAGGCAGTGGATGTAATCTGTGTGTTCAGGGGCTTTTACTAGCTCACATTAGAAACAGGAATTATTCATATGCCAGCACTGCTGCAGTATCTGCAGCGTGAAGACAAAAATGCCATTCTGTTTGCTTTTATGCTTCACCAAGATTTTGGATTAGCAGTCAGTATTTGTATAAACACATGCAGACCGAGCAGCACAGATAGCCCGAAGGCCTAACAACCAGCAGGGCACAGAAAAGGCTCCTGAGGCCCTCACATGCCCTGCAAAATTTTTATTGTGCTAGATTTGAAAGGGGGAGTGGAGCCCAGGCACAGCTCTGCTTGTGGACAGAAATTAATGTTATGGGGAGAAACATTTTTGCTCATGAAAGAACTTTATTTTATTTTAAATTTGGCATGCCACTGTATGCACCGGACTCCCACAGCTTGGAAGAGTAAGTATGAGCTTTTTAGGAGTATTAGAGAGTCCTATTCAAGAAGTGAGAAGGGTGAGCTCCTTTAAAGGTGTAAACCACACAGTTTCATTATGTATAAAATCAGATGTATGGGACCTCTAAGAGTGTAGCAGAAAATGAAACTTGGAATGAAGCTTATGTCATGCTACGTATTTGGGTAATTCTCAGAGAACCGTAAGACAGCAGACACAGCTGTTAAGAATCGCTCATTATACTTGCTGTTAGTCAGAGTAAAACAAATCATGACGGCTCTTGATCTGTTTCATTAGTTAACCTAAATAATTGTTGTAGAAGGATATATGGGCCAATATTTAGCCCTCAAACCAACAACTAGCTAAGACCAACTCACTGCTTTCAATGCGAAGTGGAGTCAGACTGCAGGATTGCACAGAAAGGGAGCAGCCTGCGTGTACAAGGCAGGAAGGTCATTGGAAATTGTTGAACCATGATCAAAGGAGTTGGATATTTGTGTGTGGGCTGCGTGCAACACGTGAGCCTTCCTGTAACTGCAGGGAGAAGCCAGAACCATTTCACGGCATAGCATGTGAGTTTATTTTAAAACCACAGCATTTTTTGGGTTAAACGGAGGAAGGACGATGTTGTGGTTACGACTAGGTCACAGCATACTGAGTTCGGTTCCCTCTTCCTGAAAGCAAGCAAATCATTTAATTTCTTGAAAACCAGGAAGAACCATGTTTCCTTTGGTAAAACACGAGCTAGACACTCCTACTAGCAGATCATTAATTCACACCTACTGCCACTGAGATCTGCGAACAAAGGTCTCTGCCTGCTGAGCCAGCTCCTTCACAGCTCACAAACTCCCAGCCTCCGCCCTCCCGCGTGGCTCTGCTCTCTGTAGAGCCGAGGTACCGGGACCGGTGGGCTGCTAGGCTGCATCTGAGCCACGAGGCTCTGCGGCCTTCTGAGAAAGTCGACGTCTCTGTCCTAGTCAGCCTGTAAAATTGAAGTACCAACACGCAGTCCCCACCAATATCAAAGGATCCACCATCTGTGTAAGAATAAACCTGCTGCTGAAGTCTTCACAAGATAGGCCAGTTATAACATAGAGATTTTTGGCTCAGGGTTTTAAATATCCTTTCTAATTTATGAGGAGAGGCTGGAAGTGCAGCCTGAATTTGAGTCTCCTTTGGACTTTTACCAAAGGGCCTTTCGGTGATGCACCTGGTCCAAATTACCTGGAAAGGTTAACATCCAAGATCAAGAAGAGGGCTCCAAAGTCAAAGGGAAGGTTTTGTTTGTTTGATATTCTCTGACAGCCTTCTGCCCAGTGAGTGGAGGCAAGAGAAGCGAAAATTGGTGTTTAACTAGTGTTATTTTCCATGCCATCTCCCCATGGCAAGTGCCCAGCTTGCCTTGCCGAGAGCCAATGCCCGTAGCTCACACAACAGCCATCCACAAGTACAGCACCACTGGCCACAGATTTTCAAATAGTCTTTATCCTAAACTAAACTCATTATTTCTCCTTATCTGCATGTGTCTAATCTTCAGTGCAGGGAGGCCTAAAGTCCTCTGAGCGTTACCGCTGTGCTGCTGCGCAATGACAAGCAGAAGGGGAGGAGAATAACCTGCCCCAGCTCCTGTTAAAGCTGACGTGCGCTCTGTCACGGAAGCAACCGTGGCTCCTCTCAATGTAACAATCTGCACCACCGACTAAATAAAAGTAAAATTTATTTGGCATAGGACAGAAAAGTAAGAACAAAATCACATACAAAATAAATGTTAAGCAGAAAAATATTCACAGAACGAGATTAATGTTTTATAAAAAACTCAAACTTTAAGCATCTGATAAAAACATGTTACTTTCTGCTCAGCCTTTGTTTTATGTTTCTCTCTCATAGTCTTGTGTGGCTTTGGAAGTCCAAATTTAGAGGTCTTCCTTTACATACATTAGTTTACACTGCAGAACATCTACCACAGACAAACTATTTCAAAATGGCAACATACTGAAGGGTTACTCCCCTTTTTAAGACATGCAGTTTCCATTTTTTTCTTTTAGTCTGCCTACCCACCTGCCGCATACTGAGAACATATAAGCGTGCCCTGCTTCTGCTGAGTAACTCCACCACTCCATTTCGCCAGTGCTCCAGGTTTACCTTTTAACCGAATGGTCCAGACACTTCCACCGTACAGGCTACAAGATCCCTGTGTTCTCCCAATATAACCGAAGAACAATTCATGAACTAGCTACACTTCATGTGTTACCAGATACCTTAGGTAAGAGATTCTCCTTATTTTCTGGTGAATACAATTTGAAAGATTAAAGTTCCTAAAATGTGTGTTACACGGAGTCAATGTACCGCCGTAACAGGTTGTTTGCACCTGACTGTGAGACAACGGTGTTCACACTATTGTGATGTGGTATTACGTACATGCACATTTTATATCGTGATCTGCACTCTAGTACTGATAGCAACATCCAGCCAATTCGTCTGCATATCCTTGAGCAATCTTCTCCCTTACAGCGTCCTGTGGCTGAGGGGCCCTCTCTAGGTCTCTTGATGTTGATATTCTGCTTGAAATAACCCCAGTTTGTTCATTCAACTCCATTCTTTGCTTCCAAGGCAAAACCTACCCTTTCTATTTGCATAGTTTTGCACAGAAAATTGTTGTTACAGCACATGTGAGACATGCTAGCTGTTTAGTTCCCTCATCCTCTGCTCCAACAGAGACCTACTTCTACAAGTGACATGTAAACAGTTGTTGCTGCAAGAAGAAACTACCTTCCAGTTTTTAAAATGACAATTTAAGGAACTTCTTTAATAGCTCAGTCTTGCAGAAAAAAATCATTCTTACGATTCTTTCAGTGTTGGGAAATGCTGGCTTCTGAACAAAAAATTTGTGATCTTATTTAAGAAGTAGTTCATTTACAGAAATACACGCTTCCTGAATCACAAGCTGCATTTCTTTTAACAATTCTGAACATTAATCACTGTGACCTCTTTTCCCAATGGCTGGTGCAGAAAGTCATAACAGACATAACATGTGCTTTTCTTCCAAAAATATTGAGCAGAAATTATTGTCACATGGTACAAAAGTTATTCCCATTTTATTTACTGACTTGAATTAAATAAAAACGAATGTCCATGGCTGTTGTCATGCAATGCGAGTCTTAGTGATGATGTAAAAAGATAGTTTGAGGTGTGAAGGTTTATAATACAACGCCATCGAAACAAACCCACTAAAACTTACAAGGCAAGCAGTGAATCAAATTTAGTCGTCTAATAACCTATGCAACCATGCTGAAGTCAGCCGGGCTGTACGGACAGCAGCGCAAGACACTGGTTTTAGCAAAGGCTTACATTTCCAGCGCAATACCAGCAATCGATTGTGAGGTTAACCAGTGCCCACCTACACCTGACTGACCCAACAGCCTCTTCATGCTCTGAGCTCAGCCTGAAGTCAGCAGACTGAGCACATGGCAACAGCAGGGCTCGGCTCAAGCATTGTACAATGCTATTGTTGGCGCTATTTATGTTCGGACTTGGAAGAGCAACACCTCTTCATTCTTCTAGTGAGACACAGAAAAGTTGACTAAAAAAGTCATAAGGCACCACTGATTCAATATGTTTTGCATTCTTCTTTTTTAACACTTCATAGTGAAATAAATACTTTAATACTGAACATATTGTAATCAGCTATTGATATACGAAGCAATATATTGAATGATAAAATGCTGCACTGTTCTGGAAAATATCTGGGGACTTTCATAGCAAAAGATATAAATATCAAAGTTGCTGTTAGGTGAAAAAATACCTCTTTCTGCATTGTTAAGCTATTTTACATATACGCCAAACATCCATTGTGAAGATGTTTCTATAGTACAAAGTGCTAAAACCCAAGCAGCTCAGATTTCTTCCCTTGTTGACTGAGGGCCTTTTACACAGCATGTTTTAAAGTGAGATTGAAGCTGGTTGGCCAAGTCTTTGGTAGTGGTCCAGAATTTCTGGTCAGAAAACCTTGGTCAAAAGATCAAACATAGGATATTTTGAATGATGCAGAGAGTTGGCAGAACAATGTGCAGCATTTTCATTGACTTACTCGAAGTAAATCAGTCATGCTGGAAGCAGGTAAGTTACAAAAAAGGTATCGTTTCTGGAGGGGTTGATTTTTTTTTTTTGGCTGCATAGCTATTTGGATATTAATAAGGATTTGGCAGGTCAAGGTACTGAAAACATTCTATTCTTAAATTCAAAATGTTGTTCCTTAGAAAGTTATAAGTGCTTCAGTTTAATAACGTGAATACAATAATTTATCCTTTAAATTATTATCCTAAAAATCTTATTTGGACTTCTATTCACATAATAATATCCCAAAGAGATAGGCACTTTAGTGCATATGTTTAAGTGACATCCATAAAATACATATACAAATTCAGTACTGCGCTAGGCTTGATCCCAAGGTGCACCTGTCACATGGAGGTCCCACTAATATCTGTTTAAGAAACTCTTACAGCCACGATCCTGCAATCAGATGTAGATACATCCCTGCGCCTGCGCATTTAATTGCAGGTTCAAGACCATAAATAGTAACTTAAAATAGGTCTTTAGATATAAAAATGTAAAAAACCAGGTACATAATCAAATGCTATCACAGCTAACAAAATTTTGTAAACAAGCACTGAAAAGGCCAAATTAAATCTGATCTGACCAACTCCAGCTGTCTCATCCCCTTCACCGTGACTGTCCGGGCTGTCGGGCAGAAAGGGGATCTGCCCCTCCACACCCACTGACAGAGCAAAAAGCCCTACGCACAAACATTTCAGCGGGGTCCGGACTCTCTTTGGCTACATTCCCTAGATTTTCAAGGACTGACCTCATTGTAGCCGCACAGCATACTTAGGATCATGTCTCCCATGCTAGAGAAACATTTTATTAACCTACATGCCTATTTTTTCTTTTCTTTTTTTTTTTTTTTGAGTAACACCCTGTGAAGCATGGCTGCTGATACAGGCTTGGTAGGGGTCCCGAGGAGTACGCTGATGAAACAGAAACTGTTGAGGAGACAGAGGAGAAATTTTTCAGTGCTAACCTTCAGAAGTCCAATTAACAAAGAGCTATCATTCAGCAATATTTAAAATCCAGAATTATAATCTTCCTCTAATTTCCAAAGGCACTTTGTATGTGTTAAGATCCATTTGTAAAATGCACTCACTCATACAATGAACTCTTTTCTCATACACAAAATTCAAAAGCCATTAAACATATTAACCAATTGTCACAATGTTAGAATACTTTACTCTCTCTTCTACTAATGCAAGCCTTGCAGCTCTCTGTGGAGACTCCTCTCAGCAAAGGTTGAAAGGACAGGCTTTGTGGTGAAGTCAGCCAAATCTTCCCATTTCTCTTGAACCAGGGCAGACAGCAAATTTTGGAGCTGATGCTCCCACTTCGACGGACAAACCCCAGACCTCCTCCGCTACACCAAAGGGCCTTCACTTACGCACATTTTTGACCTCAGCTGCTCTACTGCAACACAAGTCAAACACAATCTCTCTGAGACTTGTGACCCGGGAAGCTTTTTAAGTCAAAACCCATCATTTAATTGTACCAAAGAAACAACTGGAAAGCAGTCTGCTAGCGATGCTTTACAGAAGGAGCTGGCAACAAGTAATTGCAGCACTTGCACCAAGATTACTTTCTGAGGACTCTCGGCATGTAGTCTCAGCTGGAGGGCACTGCAATAACCCAGGACATGGATGACTGTGATTTGGTCCACATCAGAGTAGGAAAGAATTACGTGACTAAAAGCATAACACTATTAAAAAACAAGGAAATAGGGATTAAAAAAAGATACTTTTATGCTTCTGAATTCTTCACTTGTGCTTTTCTTGGGAAGATTCTCCACAGGTTAAAACAAGGCCAGACACACTCCTTCCTTGAGGCAGGATGTGCTATCTATTGCTTAAAATATGAATTGCTTGGCTAAGCTGAACAGGTTTAGGATGAACTCTTGGTCACCATGTAGTAGGTCTATGGCTTGCAGAAGCAGATGGGCCAAGTTGGGCATGCAAAGAAGGATCCAGGGGACTCTTGGCTACATGGTTTTCCCCAGCAACTGTTTTTTAAACAGAAAATAGACTGTGCTTTATCATTCAAATAACGCAGCCACTGTACCCAGCGTGAAACAGCTTTGTTCCAGCTCTCATTAAACTCAAAGCCAGACGTCCCTTGGAGCTCTCGAGACAGGGCTGGATGCGGTAAGCATGATGCACGTGTGTTGTGTATGGTCCACAAAACGCCTTTCAGGACAGCCTGCAGTATAAGCAAATAAAATTTATAGCTTTGAGCAACTATAGTTCGTAAGCTGCATTTATTACTTCTGTAATAGAGACTGAAGTTTGTTCCAGCTGACAAGCCAAAAGTGGAAATAAAGCAAAACAGACAACTTTCCAATGACGTGGTCAGGAGAGCTGACTTGAAGGAAACTTGAAAACAGACATCGCCCGAAGATGGGCCAGAACCCATTTCACCTCGGTATAGGTGGAAGCGGGGGGGCACCTCTTTCTTTTCGGCCAGAGCCACCTAAAAGAGAAAGAACATTTTTTGTGTTACTCCTCCTGGTTTCTTTTAAAGTGGGAGTTTACATCCAAGTCATTAATTCAGTTACTGGTGAAGATCTACTCATTTCGTGCCTAGCCATTTTACTAAAAAATCTTTGTAGAGTTTCTCGTTAGTTTATTAAACAACATCAGAATTTCAAACAGTGTAAAAGAAAGGCTTTAACTAACGCTATCCCCAAACGCTGAGAAAGCATATGTATTTTAGTCCTCTGTCCCTTTCTCACAACAGATTGATAGCTCGTTAGCCTCGCTGTTTTACACGAACACAAACCTTCTCAGTGCTACTCGCAACACATGCAAATGTGAGTGAAGTGGCAAGCTCTAAATACAGTAACAACCCAAAGCTCTTCATGTTTTTTCCCTATACAAAGATTTTCATTGTAAACTCATGCAAGAAAGCATAAAAAAAAGCGCATATATTACTTTGTCTTTCTTTGTGGAGTTATATGTCTAGGATGAAAGCTAACACGGCAAAGTGAAGGGTCAGAGACTAACAGGAATTTCTGCTCCAAACCAAAACCTCATCATTTGGAAACAGGAGAGAGGGAGAAACATCTGAGTGTACAGATGATTACAGCATAACTATGAGCCACTGATGTCACTGGTTGTGAAAGAAGTAAACTGATCCTTGGGTGTATCAGGCAAAACGCCACTAACAAAGATAGGAAACATTTATGCTGCTGTAGACAACATGGTTGAGACCTGAACTGGCACAGCCTGTAACACGGATTGGAAAAGACAAACTCAAATGGAAATGTATACAGAAGGAACCCTGATGATCAGGGAACATACCCTGGAAGCAGAGTCTAGTACATCCTGATTTAATAAGCCCCACAAACAAAAGCTGAGAGGAGGATATGACTATTGTCTTAAAAAATATTAGGGGTTTAACACACCAAGGAGGGAGGATAGCTAAATTCAGGGATGATGTTGGCACAAGAACAAATCAGTTGTGTGTGAACGTAGATGGGAAATGAGGAGGAAATCCTAGGGGATTTTGTGGTTCTGGCTGCCTGCCGCAGAAGGGGGCTGACTATAATGGCAGAGGTGGTCTCCTGCAATACAGGTTCCAACTTAAAAACCAAACAATTCCCCCCCTCAAACACAAGTTTAAAAGGGCTTGCGCCTGTGAACCTGCATTTAGCTTTTTCTGTGTGATGGGGCAGGGTGACCAGGCTGTTGGTCTGAGAAGTTCTGAAACCTCAGCATCGAGTCTCTTCCCCATCCACATTGTTTTTAGGACGATACGCTGAAATTCCAGAAGCAGAGGTGGAACAAACTTACCTCTACTTTCATTTCTTGCTAGTTTACTGGGATAACTTCTGTTCACTGGTACATATGGCTCTGGAGGTGGCAAATCAGATATAGGGTGAAAAGAAAATCTGCTTTCCCACTCATCTGAAAAAAATCCCACGTAATTTATTCATTAGTTTTGTGACACAGCTTCAGGAAAGTCAATTGACATGAACATAATTTTTAATACATTTTATACTGCAAAATGCTTACATAGCTGAGTATTGAACCAGCATCCTATTGTGAAGTTGGGGAAGAAGATGCTTTAGGTCAGTTTGCGAAAGAAAATTCTTATTAACTTTAACCGATCACTCAGCCAATTTAACACAAAATCACAGAAATCAGGAAAACGGCCATAATTCCACTGAAGCAAGTACTATGTTCCCTTTCATGTTTAATAGATCTGCTTTTTTATACACACAGATGCATACACATATATGTGTTACTGGAAATGCATAGTGTCTCCTGCCTCTCAACAGTATTTTTTTCCTGGGTATAGAATTTTCTGATATTCATTCTTCGTTGATGTAGAGAGCTCAAAAGCATCATCAAAAGCATACTGACTTAGAAGTGGTGTTTTTTCTTTCTTAATTTTTATACAGGAAAAAGAAAATCTGAGGCCATTATGATAACATTTGTGACAGAGAAATTCGTATGTAACAAGTGTCAAAAATGGAAAAATACATCAGTTGAAACTGTATCTCTTGAGACTGCAGGGGCCCTACTGATGTGCTCACTGAGTGCACAGAATTCTAAACAATAAAGTAAGCTGATCAGCTTCTTCACTGAAATCACAGGAAACATTTACAGAGCTCTGCTCTGCACTTGAGTTTAGAGGCCCAAGGAAGAAAGTGTGGGATATCTTGAATTTTGTCGTTTCTTCACTTGGTTGCTTCAGGACTTTGCAACCATAACTTTCTTGCAATATTGCCATATTTTATTGCATAACATAATGAACAGCTGAGTAAGTTTTGCCCAGCAGTCGTAGATGTGGTTATTTGCTGGGATCCAGTTTTTCTATGTTTACTCCCAATGGCTGCAATCAGAAACCAGCATGTGAAGGAGCTGCAGGTTCTGAACCCTGCAAATGACTTGTGCAGGAAAAAATGTATTTGTGACCCACCTGCCTTATCTGATCTGTGAAGACGCTTCAAATGTGTGAGTTACAGTTTTATTTTCTGCTTGCTTTTCCTAACCTTATAAATGTCAGAAATACCAATTTTGGCCTCCCATAACTGGCCGAAAGATTTATCCATCCTTTGCAAACAGAAAACAATTAAAAAGAAAAGCATGATCAATCTTTAAAACGCAGCAGTCTTGGACCTCACCTTTTCAATAAACACTAGGAAAAAGAGAGACACGTGACATTTTCAGCAGCGTTCTGACTATCTCTTCCCTCATCTGTTTCTCAGCTTTCAGCTTTTGAGTCATCATCCAACTTGTTCTGACTTCCAAAGAGTCTTAGCGTAGCTATGGTTTGAATTCATATTAGAGTCAGAACAACCCCCTTAGGCTGTATTTCTGTATTGTAGCAAAGCACAGCACGGTCAATAAGTTTGGGTTTTTTCAGGCTATTTTTGAGAGGGTTATTTTGGAGACTGCATTGACAGCTTCGCAGTTCTGCTCTATGTACGGCATATTTACTCCTTATTTGGCAGGGTTAATCGAGACCCAAATGACACCTCTATTGGTCAGAAATCAAAGGTCTGCACTCGCAACAAAGCCTCTATCCCAAAGTTTTTCTGATGTATTACGGCCAAAAGCCCCTACATGGTCTCTCTCAAAGGCAAACGACTGGGAGGACGGCTCACCATCGCCCGGATCCTGGAAGCCGTTTCTGACAGCGGAGGAAGGCGGAGGTGGTGGTGGTGGTGGCGGCGGCGGCGGCGCTGCTGAGCCCGGCCGGTCGGGGGGAAGCGGCGGTCGAGGCCCACCTCTCTGGGTGTCCAGCCCTGCCCGGGAGGGCAGCTGGGGAGTCGCGGGCAAAGCCCTGGAAGTGCTCCCGTTCCTGCTTATGGGAGGAGGTGGTGGCAGGGGGCCTGGAGCAAGACAAGAAGCAAGCACACAAACACCGTTTGCACCAGGGGTTATTCCTCCAGTGGCAAAGCCACTGCCCGTGTCCCACGGCCTCCCACCAACACACCGGAGAGGGTGGGCTGGTTTGGGACCCTCGGCCCTGAGGGGGAATCGCCCTCAGCACCCCCTTCCCTGCTCTCCAGAGCTCCCTAGGGAGTTGGTGCTGGTGTGAGGAGCAGAGGTCAGGGGAGCAGGGTACATCTAAGCATAAACACAGCTCAGTGCCCATATTCCCATCTCCTTCAGCTACAGAAGCCTCTGCAGAAGTCCTGCTGGTCCTTGTAGCCACTTTTAAACCACTCCAAGTTACGCTGGCCACATCGAACATAAGTTACAGCTGGAATTCACGGTACTGTGGAGGTCCAAGCCATAGCCCACTTCCTTCCCATGTACCATTGCAAGGCAAGAAGACACGTAGCAGGAGAGCTCTGCTACCCTCAAAGGCTCTCTGTCCATTGGGGTGGTCCGCTCCGGGTGTCACGGCCAGGGTCTGTGGTGGGGCACAGGGGAATTCAGCCCAGGAGCAGCAGCGGCAGGCAGCATGGCCTCAGCTCGCTCATTTATAAACACATATGCTGCGTGCCAGGTTTTTCGGTAATTGGAGCATATCCACCTCCCGCTAAACTGAAAACAGACCTCACACGTAGACTGGCACTCCCAGTGTCTGCACATCTAAGTAACTGGCGTGGTGTCACAACAGGTCAAGTACGAAGGCAGAGCCGACGTAACACAGGAGCAGGGCTGTCCTGAGGGTAGGAGAAGGGCGCTTCTCCACAAGGAGCTGGCGAATAAGGGCAAGAAAGCTGCTGCTGCCAGGGAGAGACGTACTCATGGTTAGGACAGGAGCAGACGATGAAGCAGAGGGTGTGGAGGGCTATGTGTGTTCAAAGGTCTCTCTACCTCTGTTTGGCACAGTTGGGCAACTGGCAATTATGTCCATTTTTATGAAATGTTTCCTTGTCCTGACGAAATCTGGCTACAGACGTGCATTTTGAAAAAGAGAGCAGCAAATACTGTGTCTCCAGCAACAAGCATTGAAATATGCTTCAAGAAACATGCTGTACTTGGTGGAGTGTCTTTTTTTTCTTTCTCTTTCTTTCCTTTTTTACAAATTACTAAAGTTTGCCTTCAGGGAATGGTTTCCAAGAATGAGAAACACTTAGCAACCTTCAGAAATGTTTTGCTTGCTCTCTCTCTAAACTCCATCATCTATACTGAATCGCTGCGGAACAGGAGAATTTACATTTATAATTTATTGATACAACTTCCTTTACGTATTAAGCCAGCAGAAAGGTAGCACAGATTTGCTAAAACCATCTGCCTCAGAAAAGAGCCAACCAGGAAAGCACCGGTGGAAACAGAGGCCGTCACGGAAGAAGCTCTTGGAAGTGTCTGAATAATTGCAGACGCTCTCTGCAAATATGATCCATGCTCCCAGTCAAAGGTGACGAGATTTCTCTGGTTTGTTTACTGCAGGCTGCATTGCCATCGTGCCGTCCTTCAGGCTGGCAGCCAGCTCCACAAAGCACGGTTTCGGGGCCAGCGTTTGCTGTAGCTGCACGCCTGCTGCAGGTGCGATGCTACAGGCGATCCACGCTGGCTCAGGGAGCTGGAAAGCAACACAGACGGCTGTCGCCCATGGGAGCTCCTGTGACGTTCACTTCTACCGTCCAGAACCGCGCGGTTTCGAGAGGATTCCACATTTTTATTCCAAAGGATGAAGTGAAAGGCAACTCTATGGAGCTTCCCAGTGTTGCCTTCCGTGCAACGCTTCTCCCTTCCCGATGTTACAGGGCCTGGCTGTTGGTACCTCAATTCTCTCATCTCCAAGGGGAGAGCCATCGGGTATTAAGCAAGCTAAGTTACAATGTGCAATTCTCAAAAGTTATGAACAGCAGTTGTCACAGAGGACAAAGTATATTATGAAATAACTCAAAGGAGACAATTCTACTTTTCGTCTCATTTGAAATCTGCATATGGTAAGCAACAACAGTTACTCACGCTGTAACAACTGCCATTACATTTAACACCCGTTGGCTAGGTCTTTTATTAAAATAATTTGTATTTGTCTGTAAGTGTTCCCCATCTCCCAACACGTAGAAGGTCGGGTTCTGCAAACCTCCACTCACGAGAACGCCGCCATTACCTCACGCTGGCTGACTCAGGAAGGCAAATGCTGTCACCTACCAGAAGCCAGGTAAGGCAGCTTCTTCGCATCAAAGAACATCAGAATCACAGAATCATTAAGGTTGGAAAAGACCTCTGAGATCATCAAGTCCAACCGTCACCCCAACACCACCATGCCTGCTAAGCCATGTCCTGAAGGGCCACATCCACACGTTTTTTTAACGGCAGTAATTATAACGAACATTGCTGAGATCTGCAAAGGCACGCGTGAGCGGGCTGGTGATGGAGCGACTTCCCTCGCCCCGCCGTGACGCCCGCAGAGCCGTATTTCTGACTGCGGAGCGCCTTGCACCCCACCTCGCCGCGCGTCGCCCACGCTCTCCGGCACCTGCGTGGCAGCAGCTCACGGGCGACGGCGCCGCATCGCGCTCCTCGGTGCGGCACACGGCGGAGAAGCCGCGACGACCCGGCCGAGGGGCTGCACATTCAGGGTTCGCTCCAGGGGCACCGCCAACGGCGGGCAAAGCAAGAGCTTCCCCTCTCCGCCACGAATCCTCCCTCCAGCCCACGGCACCCGGCTCCCTACCTGAGCGGCTGGGGGGGTCCCTGACGGGCGGCGGCGGCCTCTCGCTGGGCGGGGGGGGCAGGGGTCCGGAGCGGCC
>Ga0065711_1042157_pt1 | contig 15599 bp, 9 predicted proteins | sample Hoacrofraction12_FD_59098 | JGI IMG/M metagenome (GOLD analysis project Ga0065711, IMG submission 59098) | Hoatzin crop microbial communities from Cojedes, Venezuela - Epithelial fraction 12 v2 (version 2) | ecosystem: Host-associated > Birds > Digestive system > Esophagus > Crop | place... | reverse complement strand
AATGAATACAAATTGAGAACTAAGAGGATTTCGTTATGGAGGAAACAGAGCTGCACATCTATGGCAACTGATGAATTGAACAAAGGAATTTAAAAAATAATTACATTCTTCAAAGAATCACAGGCTTCAACAGAACTTGGTCAAGGAGGTGCACAGATTTATTTATGCAAACAAAACCACTGAAAACCAGAAATTAATTATGTCTTTCCAAGTCAAAAGAAATCAATTTTTTCCAACCTTCCAATGAAAAAATTGTAATATACTTAACTTTAAAAAACCATTAGTTTGTTTAATTGCATTTTGGTCACTTTCAGACAGAACTCAGGGAGCACGGTAAGTCCATTCAAACAAGTAGCACACTTGCAGTTTTCTCATTTAAGCAGTAGAAGCAAAGGACTAAAAGCATGAACTAAAATTATTGTGGATTTGTTTAGTTGTGTGGGGCAATTTCATACTACATAACGAAAAGTAGAGATCAAAATGTTATTTTCTACTACTGCTAGAACTGTACTGAGATAAAGGCAAAAAAGGATCCAAACTAAATGGTTTTGCCCCCCCCTTAACAATAAACTAAAACATACATTCATTAACTCACAAATGAGAAGAAAGTGCTTACTGAGAGATCATCACCACGGAGCACGTTCCCTGAGAGGTCAAGATAGATGAGCGTGTTCGCGATCAGCGAGTTGGCACTCAGTGACTGGGAAAGGCTATTCACCCCTTCCAAAAAAAAATAAATAAACGTTAGTACTCAACTTAGCCAACTCTAGGCAAAATTAGCCCAGACACTGCAAGTGCAAAACCGCAGTGAATACAGACATACATAAATCTTCAACAACCCCGTTAACACCACTGTACTGCGGCACGAAGATAGATCACCAGGCAGATATGAGACTCTTCCCTGCCGCAGCATGCCTGGTTTTGCCTGAACCACGCTCCATCAGCTGCCCTGATGAAGCCACAGTGTTATAGCTCCTGGATCCAGGCAAGAAGTCTTTTTGTGAAGATTTTTAAAACTGTTTACTCCATAGTGTTAAGACAGTGTCTTCCTGCAAACAACAATATTTAGATAAAAGCATCTGTGGAAGTAGATGAAAGTATCTGTGGAAGACCAAGTACATTAACAATTATAATCGCCAGAACTTCAAAAGCAACTGACGAGGCCTAGAAATTAAAAGTATTTCGATAACATATTGCCTGTAATTTCAGAAAAACACTTAATTAAAATGTCAAGAGATGCATAAAGACTCTCAACTCTTGATCAGAACAAATACATACTTTTCACATTAAAATTAAAAAGCTCACATTGGGAAAAAAGAAGTCAGAGCTTTCTTCCTCTCAATTTCTTCAGCTTTTCTAAATACAAATTCACATGTGGCTACTTCCAGCAGACCTAACTTTCACGTGAGGGCTTTGTAGCTTATCACCTAGTTTTTAATTTACTGTAGATGGCTATTACTGCCTTTCAAGCAGCACACGTGTGTGTTTCTTACATGTGTGTGTTTTGTAAGTGCCTGGCCAAAGCTGCAAAGCTGGCAGGTGTTTTGATCTACCATACAGTACTGGTGAATTTCTCAAAGCTACTGGTCAGTGAAAATGGACTGGCATTCAATGGATGGAAATGTCCATTCTTTAATTAAAAACTATTTTGAAATGGATTTATCAGTGAGGATGTAGAGGAAGCAGCTAGCAAGCCACTGGAGACCAAAATACCCCACTTCAGCGCTTTAGTTTTCCAAGCTGCCAAATATTAAGAAAGTCTCCCACATTAGTAGTATGGCTTTTGATTTCAAGAGGCTTTTGATACTGAAAAGCATTGAAGCACAGCAACATCTTTGCCATGTCTCAAAACTTTCTTGTTCTTGTAATTTTTCTTTTACCTTAACATTGTATTGTTGAATCCACACCCTATCTATAAAGGTAAACTGCAATGAATACTTTTTGAAACTTTGAAAGATCTAAAAGCTCTGTTTAACCACTGCGCTTATAGTTCTGGATTCACTTTAGTGAGTCTTCTCAACAGCATCTATAAGCAACAAGAAGTAGAAATGAATGTGATGTACTGTCAACAATTCAGCATATACTACCAAGAACCAATTCTGGGAATTCAGGAGCAGTGTCTGACTTTGGGGGAGAAGAGCAGCTATCAAACTATCCATTATGCTGCTGCTTCTTTCATGATTAAAAATGGCCAACTGTTCAAAATCAGCTATCCCACTGAAGGCAAACGATGCGAAAGAGGGATTTTTTTAATTAGCTCAGAAAAGCAAGTTCTATATTTGAATGAGTATACTAGAATTGTCCATTTAACCAGAATCTTCAAATCAATACATTTTTGTTTGAACTTCACCTACGTCATGCTATACTCTAACAGTAATCTCACTTTCATTTGCAGATAATCTTTCATGCTCTTTTATCACTCTCAGGAGGCTCAGAGTGTTAATAGTTCTCAGGAACTTTGAGATACAATATTTGAAGAAAGATCAGTGGGGAAGTTACCACCTGAACTTCACTTCTCAATCCTAGCAACTTATCTCGAATAGAAAGTGCTTGTTAAACAAGGTTAAAACCAGTGAGGGATTGTACAGAATTTCTGAAACAGAAAAGCTCAAAATAAAAAAAAAATAAAATAAGAAAGGCTGGGGGGAAAAAAAAAATCCATGCACCTTTGACTCTACTGAATCCAAGTTCCAAGGTCTCCTTTAGACTTGCCCCACAGAAAACACTACAATATTCCCCCCTCGATATTACAAGTTCAAAAACAGCCTCCCAAGTTAAAATCAATTCAGTACTGCCTTTTTAAGTTAAAGGAAAACTGGCGAAGACAGACAGCTTTGCAGACAACTGAAGAGGTGAAGCTGAGTTTCTTCAGGTCCAGAGGGTTATAGGAATTCTTATTTTTTGACGTGGCATACACTTTTTTAAGGAATTCTGAGGAGATGCCATGGGACAATATTCACGGTGACACGTTACTCTCTGGAAAGCAGATAGTCATTGCAATGCAGTCTGGATGATGATTCACATGAGGACAATATTAGACATACAGGGATATATTTTCAGCTTTTGTTTAAAGATCGTCTTAAAAAAGTGAGTTAAGAACCTTCCAAATTCTTTTCATGACCTCAGAACTCATTTTTACTAACGTGAGTTTTGTGGATGAACTTCATCAAGCTGGCATTTACTCTTTATGAAGCGGGAAGCATAGCTAGAGTGTCCTTTTGACTCAACAATCACCAGCACTTGCTGACATTCAGATCACGTGAAGAAAAGCACAGGATCAGTGAACATAACAGAACTGTGTGAACTTCTGTCAAATTCATGAACATCTAATCTCAAAAGTACGTGTAATATTAGTCAAGATTCATAAGCCATTGCTTGTCACCAAAAATGGAGTTAGCAGTGGAAAAAAACAACCCCAGAGTTTTAATATTCTCTTTAATGAAAACCATGATTGAATAAATTCAGTTTAGGGTTTAATACTTACTTAAGCATAACAAGAGTTACAGAACACTCATTAAAAAAAACAACAAAAGAACTTTATCCCCACTCATATTCCTCCAGGTCAACCCTTAAAGATCAGGAAAACACAGAATCTGCACTTCATAGAGCAATAATTAAAAGGATAAAAGAGCATGGCTCCTATCTGTTATCAACTAATGTCCTTCATAGACTGTAACTCACTCATTTTTTCCAGGTCATCAACATCCATGAAATAGCTGCAATAATGTCAGTGCGTTTTTTCTATTTTTAAGACTCCTGTTCTATACAGGAGATCCTGGGTATGAGCAGTCTGTTTAAGAGGTCAGTGCATCTGTCATTTGTAAAACAGCAATGCAAAAAATGCTGAAAGCTTCTGACTTGTGTTTCAGAACTGTTACTGCTTTTAAAAAATACATACATTTCAATTATGATATCAAATCAGAAATTTGTAAATTATAAAACAAAGAAGTCTACTCAGAGTAGATCACTTAACAGCCATTGTCACAATACCTGGTTTCACAAAATAACTGTATGTAAAACATTTGGAAAATTCCCTACACATTTGTGCTTCAGACATCTTTTTGAAGCATACATGCAACACATCATTTATGATAATTCTTAATTAAATCTTTCTTTACAATACAGGTTCAAGCTCAAAGTTTACAGAAGCGAGTAAGAGTTTTTCAAAGTGTTGAATGTGACACAGAACGCAGCCCACAGTCCAGGAACCCAGGACTGCAAAAAAGCAGCTGCGCTCTTGAGAATACACATGTAAATCAATTACAGAATTAATTATTTTATAATCTGGTAACAAAAGGTATTATTAGGACGGAAGCCTGAAAATTTTAGAACAGATTAAGAGGCACACTTATAAAACATACCTTTAGGTGACAAGGAGGTTTTAGATAAATTTAAATGTTTCAATCCCTTTGGAAGTTTGGCAAACTGGATGCTCAAAGATGACACGCCTGTTGTGGGAGCAAAGAGAAAATGGATGTTTTCGGGTTAACTGTGTGATCTCAGGTCTTCCCAGCAATCACACCAGGGGTAAACCCTCTTATGGGAGGAACTGCACTCACAGTGGGGGTGGGCCCAAAATTACGCTGCCTTTTTATGACCATAAATCTTTGAAATGACTGACTTAGTCAAGAACTCTTCTTTGTTAATCAATGAACAGACAGGGAACTTTACTGTTCATGATCAGTGAGCCAACTTAATTAGTTTAAAAACCATATAACGCACACATACTTTTGAGAAGAACTGAAAAGGAAGATATTACACATGTCAAAATGTCAGCACATGGGAAATCTAGAAGCTTTATGGTTCAGCCAAAAAAAATAACAAAAAATACCGAACTACATAATAAAACCCAACTGTGGTACTTCACGTGAAACTTCAAACTATTTTTATTTTCTTTTAAAGGGAAGTGCTGTCAAGGCAAGAGAGACACCAGTGTCAACAAACACTGCCTTTTTTCCTAGGTAAACCCCAAGACCCGGAAGCCTCCACCAGGTTGTAATGGCCACTTCACTCTCTTACAGCAGCCTGCAGGTCACCAGCCAGGGCACAGGCTTGGAAATGCTATAACCACTTGCGATCCCAAACAGTAAAACCTTATCCAGATGCTGACGTAGACAGGACTACCTCAGCACAAATTCAACAACAACAAAAAAAGCATTTTTCATTAAAGCCTGTCTCAGTGTACCCAGGTTCCACACTCCATAAAATTAATCCCCCCATTTAAGCAAAAGACTGAAATTTGATTAAGAGGGCACATCCTAAATAACAATGGAACCAATCCATGAAATATTTATTAGAGGAATAAATCAACACAGAAACTCCAGGTTCAACCTGAGGTGTGAAATATAGTCCTCTACAGCAACTCACTCGCACAGACAAGGGCAAAGAGAAATGGGGTAAAGCCTTATATTCGTTTCAAAACACAGTAAATGAAAAGCTGATAACCTTCTCCACACATGCAGGCACGAAACAGTCCGCTAGTACGTCATATACATATATTTACTCTGCTTTTATCACATTTTACCCATCATCGGTAATGAAAGAGTAGCTACCTTGCAGATATTGTTGCAGTGGTTTTTTTAATGCTACCTGTAAAAGCAGGTTGTGTATGCTGGTCATAGGTGCAACATCCACACAGCTCAAAACAACACACTGTATTTTATTTATACTGCCAAAATATTAGACCAATGATGCCTTGGCATCGTTTATTGTAAAAGACAATGGTAACTGGATGTCTTCACCAACTTTCAGGAAGAATGAATCAAGTCATATTAACAGGATTTTCTTTCATAGCTCTACTATTAAAAAAATAACAAATCTTTTTAGCTCCTCTGAAGTGGGAGGCTCAATATACCTTAAGCTAGCCTCAGAATTTATATTCTGTAGCTGACTGTCCACTTCTGTGGATCTGGTTCAGTCACAATATATACTTTCAAAAATCAAGGCAAAGAGGAGAAAAAGGAGTACAATCAGAATTATTAAGGATATCTCAAATGTAATTTTTCTTCTGAAGCATTTTGAGCAAGAAGTGTAGCAAATAATTTTACCTCTCCTTCTTTGTATTTTGCTGACAATCTGCAGACCACTTATCACTCTAGCCAAGCTGAACAATTTTAACATTGTACCAGCACTGGGAGTTAAGGATCCACCCACCCAGTTATAAGATACAGGAATCAGGTGCAGAGAAGAAAAAGTCCTTCTGCTCACTCAGGCCCCTGAATGCTCTTAAGGACACCCATTTTTGCTGATGGTGTAACAGAGATGAGAGCTCTAATGGCAGAATTAAACTTAACTGCATCCAGACACACAGTTTTGAATTTGAGTATTTCTAGGCTTCAGTCTGTTTGCTTTGCACTATTTTTAACAAAATATGAATTACATTCTGATCCTAGTAGAGCCAAAAGCAAAACTCCCATTGCTTCAGCATGGCTAGATGTTAAAGCCAAGATTGATAATAAACTTTCCAGGTGTTAGTCTCACAAATATTGACAGTACCATAAAGGGAAGCCAACCACAAATTAAGAGACTGGTGTCTGTGTAAAATCACTTCATATAAACACTGCTTTGTATCTGAACTGAAGCCTGATCTTTTAACTTAGTTAAACTAAATGCACTTCTCATGTTATTGGAATAAGGACAGTTGCATTAATGTAATAATACAATGTCTTTACTTACTGGTACTCAGTAATATACAATAGCTTAGGGTGGGCTTTTGTTCAAACACAGCACAATGATATGTTCTTCCCCATAATTCACACAACTCTTATCTCCCTTATAATTGCAAAATAATCTGGTTGAACTTCCAGTTCCTGAAGAAGTGATTTTTCAAGAGATATTTTCCGAAATCCATATGTTTACACAAATCTCCATTATGCCAGCTTTTACTTGTGAAATGCTTGCTGCCCCTTCAGTTAACTGAAGTCAGATTTACCTTGTACTCAGTGAATATCAGATCACAGCACACGCAAATCTTTTTTAAACTGAAAAGATACAATATTTGCACACTGCAATTATAGTTAATTTCTCTTTCAGTACTCATATAACTTATCTAATTCTCTAACGAAAAGGTCAAATCTTAATTGCATATGTGATAGGAGAGACTGAGATAATGAAAAAACCCTACTAATTTCTCTAAGTTGTAGTTTCACTTCATCTGTATCTTGTATGCAGATACTGCAGAAGGGTTTGAATCCATAGGTTTATTGCAAAGAAAGTACCCACAATGATATGCTTTAAAAAAAAAATAATCCCCTGGCACTGCGGAATATCTACCAAATGCTTTGGTCATTTGATTTACTTTCAAGATAAAACTGAATTCCTTTTAAAAAAAGGTTTCATATAACACTATCTAAATATACTTCTTCAAAAGCAGAATCAACAGTGTGGCAGCCTTTTTTCCAACTTAGAACAGAAATTTTTGTACAATGCAGTTAGGCCTATGGCACACTGTAACAAAAATGTTCTTCAGGAAAGCACTGGCTTTCACACAATATGAATTCTTCAGGAGGGCAAATGGTAATCCGCAGGCAAGAGATAATCAGAACATTAGAGCAATTAATGTAAATAATTTTAACTAAAAAACTACTCTGAATAAATTGAAAACAAAAATATTTTCGTACTTGTTTCTAGTCAAAAGGAAACAGATACAAACGAGGAAGGGAAAAAACTCTTCCCATTTTTTTTCCTCATTGAAACAGCAATAGAGACACTTACAAAACTCGGTGTTAACAACATTGTGAGTCAGTCAGGTTGTAATCAAAAAGGACAGGTTTTCTGTTTTTACTCATGACAGCAAAGAGACTGGAAAATTTCCCCAAAACAAACCAAATAAAACAAGAAAAGGTTCACTGTATAAAATTCTACTCTTTCTTCTGGCCCTATAGGAGCACAAGATAGTCTGATCCCAGAACACTGTGTGCCTGGAATGCATTAAGTGAAGCAAATTGAAATCTCACATGGGCAGCATTGAAGGGTCAACTCCAGACTGAAAGAATGTAACGTTATTTTAAAAATAAATGCCTCTTGGGTGAAAAGAAAGTAGACAAGGGAGGGGAATGACTTGACTTGATATGTACTGAAATCATGCCTAGCAGTGCCTAGTCTGAGAAAAGATGAGCTGTTCAGCTTGATTTTCCATCTTGTGGAGGGAACAGCGCTTTGCTCCGTACTGAACATCGCCAAATACTGGCAACACAATGGACTAGCACAAAGATGAAAACAGGAACAGTTTCAATATTGAAAATAAGTACTGAATTATGGCTGAAATAAAAACACAAAATCATCAGGAAAATATAATCCAAGTAACAAAGTTGCCTCATGCTTCATCTTTCAACTGATTACATTGCCTTTAAAAATGACCACCACTTTACTTACTCGCTAGTCCTAAACAGTCACTGTGTTCTAGCTTTCTTTAAAAGGAACTGCTATGAAAATGTAATGAAATCCAATGAAATCCATGGTTGGTTGAAGACATTTAAACATTTCTGAACAAGCTAATGGATATGTATAAATCAAAAAATAATAGCAATTCTCAGTCATTTGTGAACAACAGATATTTACAATGGCATTACACACAGAACAATACCCTATTATTCAGGCAAAGCTGAATGGAGCAGCAGTAATCCTGCTATTACACTCGTAGAAAGAGAAAAATATAAATGTTACGGTACCTCTATCTTCAAGTGGATTGCTAGCAAGGTTGATCGTATGGAGTCCTGAGTTGGGATTATGAGCTAGCGCACTGGCTAGTTTCTGTGCAAAATCTCTGCAAGAAAAGAAAAAAGAGGGAGAAAGAATCCTGTTATCTCCTATATCAACAGCACATTCACAGGCTTAAAAGAATCAAGGGATTACTAGCCAGAAGTGGTCTATCATCCTGCAGATCAGTAACCGATTCTTCACAGTTTTAAACAATGATTATCTGGCTAATTTGCTATCTTTCAAAGCAGGTTATTTTGTTATTTATTTATTCTGTGACCTAAGAGACCAAAGGGCATTCAGTCAATGCTCAACTGCTTTTGATAAAGATCTGAAGACATAAAATAGGAGTAACACAGAAGAACTGAAAACAAAACAGTGGTGGAGAACTACCAGCTACATTGCTAGAAGAGTGATAATCAACACTGCCCTCTTTCCTCGGGACAGATCCTGACTACCATAATACTAGTAGATCAGTCTGTGTGCTGAGAACTGCAGTGGAGGTAGCATCCTCTTCCAGCATCTGGAAAAGAGTGGAGACTGGACAGCAATAGCCTCTATAGCTTTTGGCTACCTGTTGTTGCAAGGTGTATTTGAGTACAGAAACGTTTCAGGGAAGTTTAGTTTCCCATTGAAACGCCATGTCCTTAGACAGACTGCTAGGGCTAGAACAGGTTCCAGTGCTGCAAATGCATGATGATGGGATGCCTTTAGGAAAAGTGTATTCTTTTCCTAAAATACAAGCAGCATGTGAATACAAAGACTCAGCAAAAAGAAATTCTGGGCTTGAATCTCTGCCACCTGACAGGCCTCAGGGTATCCTGCTTTGCTACCAGCTGCTGCTGCAGAAGATTGCATATCTCCTGTCGGTCCTCGGTTACATTTGCCAACACGCCATGGATACCCTACAGCATTTCAGATGGCACTAGATGCCTGTGCTTAGGCAACTGAATCAAGCTTCTTACGTCCAGCCAAGCAAAATTAGGTTTCGAGTTTAAAAACAAACAAACAAACAAACCAACCCTTCACGGGGAGTTTCCTCCTCTTCCTTTATCCCTAACAGATTCTTGTCATTACAGCGTTCTGCCTATACCTCCAGGCTCGCTTACAAACTCTGCTCCAGGTTTTACCACCAGTATAGGCAAGATTACCAGAACTTTAAGGACTACTGGGGTGTGTGTGAACAAACTAAGAAAAAAATCAAAGCACAGTAAATCCACTGCCACCAGAAAGTACTAGATTACCTATGTAGGGCACACGGAACACCAAGGCTCATCTTGGAAAAAACCAACACAACTTGCCCACACCCTGTGCAGCCTCTACCATGAACAGAGGCACCTGGGCTCTGCTCACCAGGCAACATCCCTTCCCCTCCTCCTTTGTCCACGCTTTGTTTCATGTCCTAAAACTTCTTCCTTTTTTCGGCTGCACACTTCATGAACACAGCGTGCAATGTCAGCCTGACATTTTCTCTAAAGCATCGAACTCGCTCTGTATGCACTGCACAGCCATGCTTGCCTCAACTGAGGACATTCAGGCTTGGAGCTCAAGCCCAAAAAAGACTCAATTTAACTACACATAGGGCAGAGTAGTAAGGATATTTCACCAAGGGTAAGAATATCACAGATCTGGAAGTCTCCAACAAAATAATTCCTCTAGAACTGGTTAGACAACATCCCTTAACAGAAAAACAGAGGACGCGTCTGGGAAGCTCTAATCTGGTTAGGTCTAAGGACACGCAGAGCCCACGCAGCAGGGGAAGACGAGATGCAGCGCCACTGTCTAAGGCCCTCCAGGTACCAGCAGCAGGCACCTCTGCCCTTCCCCCTCTGTCACAGCCAGCCGTTCCCTTTGGAACAGGGCTGCAGAGGACGGTGCAGAAGGCCATAGGGACATTCTGCCCACAAGCTTTCAGAGAGTATGCAAGCGCAACAAACAGATCATTTTCACCAGCTCCTGCAAACAGGTCTTTGCAGACTGAAGAATCTATCTTGCAGTTTCATGGAAATAAATATTCTGGTTATCACATATTGCCCCATTCCTCTGAATATTCACATATTGCTCCGTCCTCAGGGATGTAACTCTGTTTTCAAGCTCATTTGTTCAGGTCATCCTGAACTATACTCCTTTCGCAGAAAACTGGATATCGTCTACCTTAGTTAGCATCCTAACGCTTACCAAAACATTGGTGTTTGCTTTATGCATTAAAGCCATCCAAAATAACCTAGATCACACCCTTTACATCTGTTAAAGAAATGGCTGTGGGGATAAAATTATAAAGAGCATCTAAACTGGCATAAATCTTATCAGACGGGGAGTTTCATCTGACAACCTGTTTTCTCCAACAGCAGGTTCACACTCCCCTAGTTTTGGATTCTTACAACTACTACTGCACAATAGTCTACTCTCTCATCATATCTGGGAGGATGACAAGTGTTTATGGGGCCATGTCCCAAACTAAATCACAGAAATGACCGGCTAGAGGTAGAAAAGAATGGAATCATCTTTGAATGACTCTGGCACAGGAAGAAATATGCTCTTGGAGCTGCTCAGATTATTTCTCAAAGCATTGCTCTTGGTAGCTCTTTCTTAACCCTGGTCCGGCAGTCTGTCAAAGCTCATTAAAAATGACTGGTCTGTAAGCTATGTGAAGATACCCCATAAACAACAGGATTTCCTCCTAACAAGCAGATATGATAACCAGCGAAACTGACAAATGTGTCCTTGACAAAAACAGACAGACAATGCTGACTGGAGCAGATACACACCGAGGCAAAATGCCAAACGCTGTTCATGTTGATGGAGCTATGAAAACCAAAGTCACAGGCTGATTATCTGTCACGACGTGTTAAAACTGAAATCAGTTAATACAGCTTCTATAAGTTAAGGTAGGCAATGTGCAAAGGTAGTAAATATATCTTTAATATTCATGATTATCGCTGGACCTAATGGCACACACCGCAAGAAAAACGAGATTAAAATCAGGTGCTTATGTTTGAAATGACAGCTATTAACAGCAATGCACTAGTGATCAGAAAGTTCGGGTGTAATTCTAAACTCCACTTCGAGTTTCCTGTGTCATTTAGGCAATTTTCTTTTAAAGCTGTTTCAATGCAAAGCCCATTTTGAAAAGAGGAAAAAAGACCCAAACAATTAAAGCACAATATCTTCCCTGTGCTTGTTTCCCTTCTTTATTTTTAATTCAGTATATTGTTCTGCTTCTCTCAACTAGCCACTGCTTTTTTTTTTGCACATAAAAATTCATTAGGGCTAGACTTTATCATGTCTACATGGTCTTGGATGCTACTCCTCTAACACTAAGACAAGCTACAAACTGGGCTAATTTGTGCCTTGAACTTTGCTTCTATTTCCTGTGAAGGGAAAAAAGCGCAAATATCTAGTAACTACAACTTACTGTATTTAAAACACATGCAAGGATTAAATTGTATGGCTTACCTCTACGTACCTTTCTTTTAAGGCCATGGCAAGGAATTCAACTTAATTATCTACTTTCTTGCTTTAAAAAAGCTGCTAATTGCAATCCACAGTAAGACAAAACCAGCCCTCTTCAGAATGAAACTATAAGCTGTTACACGAGATGGAATAATATGCTTCTGTAACAAAAACCTCAAACACTTTTTTTTAAATGATCAAAAGGTGTTCATACTTCTATTGGCAACCATATTTGGAGAGGAACAGTGTGAGCTGATTTAGGGCTTGTTCCCTTATCCAATCCGTTTTGCTCCACTTAACCCAACTCTTGAGACAGAATCTTAAAAACCAATAGTTTAAAGGGATTTCTTGGACATCAGGAACCTCAGAAAAAACCCGATGACAAGCTCGTGACCACAGGCTAGTCAGAACAAGGTAGCTATAGAGCATAGGGGCTTTTTAATGTTTGTTCTGGCTAACATACATTGCACATTGTTTTTTGATAGGAGTAAGCAGTAACTAATGCAACATTTTAATGGAATTACTTACGTTCTAAGCCCGGCATTCTCTAATACCAGTTCTTCCAATCGATTGGACCTACTCACCACTCGCAGTATCTGCTCACAGACATCAGCGGACTGCCACAGAAAAGACAGAACAGCGTTAAAGAACACAAACATGGAACAGATGGTTATTGAGTTATAAGCTATACATCGTAATGAGATCCAGGCTGTGATCAGCTTTTTGTCATACATAAATAGCAAGCAAGAATACCAGGAACATCCCAGCGAGAGAGTCAGATGGCAACAGAGGACTTCTGGAAAAGACTCAGGGAAGTGAGAGGCAGACTAGAAGTGAGTCATTTATGAAGCAGGACACCTAATGATAGGGGGCATAATTTTTATAATGATAGTAGAAAACGCAAACTCCAAGATTCAGAAAAAATGCTCACTTAATTTTTAAACAAATCTTGTTCACATGCATGCTAATCCTTCAGAAGAAAGTGGCAACTAGTGCAAAGGAGAATAAAGGCTGACCAGGAATGACAACTAAACATAAAGAACGATGTTATAAGGCAGACAAAGAAGAAATCCCCCAAAATTCAAGAGCAAAAGCACTCTAGCTACAGGTCCTCCAAAGACTGCTAAGGACTAGTGCTTAAGTGTCAGTGTATTTCAGTACGAACTCTCTCAACCTACATAGAAGCAAACCCCATCTCATAATCTTACAGTTATGGATTCTAGAATTTGCACGGACATTTGCAAGTACCATGAACAAAACACGGTAACAAAAGAGTTTGTTTGCTGTGCTCATTTGAACAGAGAGATAAAACCTTAATGATCCAAAAGCCACACAGTGAACTCTCTACCTCACCACCTTTTATCATAATCTTTCATTTTGCTTCTAGATTTGACTTTTTTTTTTTCACAGCACACACTAACCAACATTTGTGTGAAGTCCAAAGCTGAATCTCAGTTATGATCATGAAGTGCTGAAACTACTTTGTTATCTGCTTTCAAAAACAATGTGACATTCATACCTGGGATATCTGTGTCTCTAATGACAGTCTGACATTTTCTAGGATCTTTTAAATTTTAAACTAATTGAATCTCCCAAAAAGGAAAAAACCTGAGCTACCACACACATAAAATCTTATTAATCCTTTACACAGTAAAGGTGATAATTTTTCCTAAAGAGTGTCAGCTCCGCCATCTTCCCAATTCTATCTTTGCCTTCCATATTTCAATAATTCAGAATATTATCACAGCTCTTCTACAGTGGTGTGATTGCAAGCAGAAAGTTTCATGCATGTTCTGTAAAAACATTATGGATACCATCTATCAAACACAATGTCAGAGTGGGACTCACGAAGCACAAAGCGTTCAGCTGCCTCCGGATATGTCTGACCTCATACTGACCCTCAGCAGTGTTCCTATGGCATGGATTTATTGTCCAACAATTTATGCTTTCCTGGCGGTTTTGACTGAAAGTGGAACGTGTGGAAGATAAAGTTTTTTGGTCTGTTTGTTTGGGGTTTTTTAAGGAATTGGTGCATTTTCAAAGTTGACAAAGTTCATTTGGTTTCCACAGAAAAATTGCTAAGAATTTCAATAAACTTTCACATAAAAATATCTCCGACAGATAATACGGCCAGTTCTTGTTCTAAGCAAACTACACCGGCCAGTTTTCTAGCTAAGCAAACTATCTCATTTCACTGAAGCAGAAACAGATGAATTGCATTATACCTTTTACCAACAGTGATTTTATCAGCAAACTACAACAGGATTAAAAATACCCCCAGTTTCATTTTGTGCATAACTGAGTAACACGTCCCAGCAAAAAAGAAACATTTTTTGCCTACTCTTCTGCCAAGAATCACATAAGCTGGTTTCTACTGAATTTTCAAGGAAAATGATAGCTTAGGAATGCAATAAGAACATTTGCAGATCAGTAAAATTGCATCAAATTAAACAAGATGAGACTCAACCTTCATTTTTAAGGACAAAAGCTTCTGGATGTAAGCATGAAAGCAATTTCTCAAACCACTAACTCCACCTGTGACTATAAATTTTAAAGTTTAGAAGAAATAGTATATTTTTATATACTTAAAAAGTCACCTAATTACTGATTTTCTTGGCTCTTTCTTCAGTAGTCCAACTTGTTTAGTTTTGCCCCCTTTTTGCTTATCAGAGAGAAAACTGATCTGGAAGAATATCAATGTCACACATCACTACATATTTCATACTACACAGGCTTAGCTTCAGACAACTGGGAGGAAAATTCATCAAGCTGCAATGCAAATTAAGAGGAAAAACCTGCTTCATACATCCGAAAAAAACCAGAATCCCGATATTTGCTTTCCACCTCCAAAAAAACCCTGAGATTTCTGGCTGCTTTAGAGTTAGTGTCCTATTTAGTCACCCAATGTTTGGGGGAGCTAGCAATACCTAATGAAGTAGTTTTATGGGCTACTATTATTACCCAACAAAGTTTATTCACTTGAAATTTTGACAAGACCTGACTCTCAGCATGAATTTCTCAGGCATAAATTCACTGTCCAACAGTTTATATTTTCCTGATATGATTAAGGGAAAAAAAAATTCAATATATTGACCGGTTTTACTTGCCTACAAAAGTTCACCTGGAAAAATGTAACAGCATCCTCTAAAACACAGCACAGCCTTGTAGGAGTAGGTATACTGTTTCAGTTTATTACTTACTAATTTCAGATCCTTGGAGGACAGCTTTGTAAACCACTGATTATACTCCAGAGCAGCAACTATAGGTATTAAGTCTCTAGAAAAAGAAACATGCTTTTACACACATTTTATATAACTGTTGGCTTTGGTCATTTCAAACAATCTCTTAAGTACTCTTCCATATCTAATTCCCCATGCATTTGCAATGCTAATTGCCTACCACCCCCATTACAGAAAGCTCTGTATTGTAAAAAAAAAAAAAAAAAAAAA
>Ga0065711_1007526_pt1:2500-15599 | contig 15599 bp, 11 predicted proteins | sample Hoacrofraction12_FD_59098 | JGI IMG/M metagenome (GOLD analysis project Ga0065711, IMG submission 59098) | Hoatzin crop microbial communities from Cojedes, Venezuela - Epithelial fraction 12 v2 (version 2) | ecosystem: Host-associated > Birds > Digestive system > Esophagus > Crop... | reverse complement strand
GGGGGGGGGGGGGGGAAGGAAACCAAAGCAAAAAACAAAACCAACTAAATAACAAATCAATAAAAGAACTAAATATGAAGTCACCATGGAAACACAGCAGAGGGTCCATCTTGCTGTGGCAGCCCTCCTTTGCTATTTCCTGGCCAGCTCCCTAGCAAGCGGGTGAGTGTCTGAAGGAGGCAGTATGCACAAAGTATAGTAATACGGGTGAGGATGAAACAAATCCTGAGATTTTAAGTAAACTACAGAGAACAATATAAATCCAGACTACTTTAAGAAGTCATTTAACTGTATTTCAGTTATATTGTTAAAGCACCTACAAACTGCAAGTATGGACTAGGATGCAGTTCCACTGAATTAGAGCAACTGGTTTGCTTTTGTCACTTGAGATTGAGCGATGGAATGTAGGTTTTAGTTGGTGGTAATATTAGAATCTAATTATTGTTAATTGTGCTACTGGTTAATTTTTATAGGCTCATGTATTTTGTTACTAGGATCCAAATCTTGAGAGCTTCACAAATGGTATCAAGTCTTATTACTAATTAGCAGATTTTCATATGAAAAAGGTTAGTGACAAGGACTTCATTATCTAGTAAGTGGTGAGCATTTACTGAAAATCACCATACAAACCCTAGTATTAGAAGTATGTATTCTACATTGTGATCCAAATAGTAGTGCTCCAGGCTCCCAGGAGATTTTAATATATCCAGCTGTTTGAGAATATAGAGCAGAGATGAGCAAGCAGGTTAGAAAGTGGATATTTGGAAGCATGTATTTTCTTTCTGTTCCTAAAAATGCTGTATTACTAAAGACAAAGGAATTTTAAGAGACCCATTCACCAAACAATTAATTATATGAATGTGTGAAACATTCATTATGAATCGTGTTGAGTTTGCAGGGCAAGGTTTTGGTAGCGAGGCGGCTACATGGGTGGCTTCTGTGAGAAGCTGCCAGAAGCTTCCCCTATGTCCAACAGAGCCATGGCCAGCTGGCACCAAGATGGACCCACTGCAGGCCAAGGCTGAGCCCATCAGCGATGGTGGTAGCGCCTCTGGGATAACGTAGTAAGGGGGCGGGGGGGGGGGGGAATGGCGCAACAGCAACTGCAGTGGGAGAGGGGAGCTCTGCAGACACCAAAGTCTGTGCAGAAGGAGGGGGAGGAGGCACCGGAGCAGAGACTCCCCTGCAGCCCATGGTGAGGCAGGCTGTCCCCCTGCAGCCCGTAGATCCACAAGGGAGCAGATATCTGCCTGCAGCCCGTGGAGGACCCCACACCAGAGCAGGTGGATGCCCGAAGGAGGCTGTGACCCTGTGGGGAACCCGCACTGGAGCAGGCTCCTGCCAGGACCTGCGGACCCATGGAGAGAGGAGTCCACGCCAGAGCAGGATTTCTGGCAGGGCTTGTGACCCCGTGGGGGACCCACGCTGGAGCAGTCTGTGAAGAACTGCAGCCCGTGGGAAGGATTCACGTTGGAGAAGTTCATGGAGGACTGTCTCCCATGGGCGGGACCCCATGCTGGAGCAGGGGAAGAGTGTGAGGAGTCCTCCCCCTGAGAAGGAAGGAGCAGCAGAGACAATGTGTGATGAACTGACCACAACCCCCATTCCCTGTCCCCCTCTGCAACTGGTGGGGAGGAGGTAGAGAAAATCAGGAGTAAAGTTAAGCCCGGGAAGAAGGGAGAAGTAGAGAGAAGGTGTTTTTAAGATCTGGTTTTATTTCTCATTAGCCTATTCTGATTTGATTAGTAATTAATTAAACTAATTTCCCCAAGTCGAGTCTGTTTTGCCTGTGATGGTAATCGGTGAGTGATCTCTTCCTGTCCTTGTCTCAACCCAGGAGCCTTTCATTATATTTTCTCTCCCCTATTCAGTTGAGGAGGAGGAGTGACAGAGTGGCTTTGGTGGGCACCTGGCACACTTAGCAGCAGTTCAGCCCAGCAGTGCTTTGACATTGCAGTGTCAGCCACAGAATCAGACAGCACAAGCTTGCGTCACTTGACGCAGGGAAAATCCATTTCAATCAATATGAAATAAGTGCTATATGTGTATATTACATTCACTGTTTGGTGCTCCACTTACTGCACTACAAATTGCAACCTGTAGTATTCACATTGAGCTGCACAAACTTAATTATGATTTATAATGCAGTTCTATTTTAAGGCACCATACTGACATGGTGTCCTGTCCCACTCAGTGGGTAAGGGGAGGTGAGCTTTTTCAATTCTCTGTGCAGTATACAGGAGTCACGACAATGACCCAGGAGGTTCGACTAAAAACAAAGCTTTACTTGGAATTCAGTGAAATTACATAAGATGGCAACTTCATGACTTTATAACAACATTACTTTTAATGCAACAGGGTTACAATGGATATTGACTTCGCAAGGCTTACAACGATCCAATGTCTGATTTTGCAAAACTATAATGTATAGCGGATTGACAAACTTACAGCATTACCCTTCTGTGCCTATAAGTCAAGTCAAAGATAGAGAAAGAGATGAAAACAGAAGGAGAAACAAGAGAAAAAATATCACCACCCTTGAATCCAGCAGCGACTTCTGCTGGTGGTCGGGGTCCTCCGGTGACGTGCACACGCCAAGAGGCTTGCCCATTCTCCTTTCATATCCTGTGCGTGCTTGTTGTCCCTCCTCAGACAAGGAGTACTGTTGAAATGAGTTGGTGGGCATGGGATGGGGGTCTTGGTGGTCTCACAATTGCCCTCTGCAGAGTTGACCAAACACTGACCTTCAGTCTCATGCAAGCGTTTAACTTCCTTGCCTATGTGGCATCTCGGAGGGAGAGAGGTGGCTTTCACAAGATGGCATCCCGCCTCCACAGGGTTCCGCTTGCCTGCCATGGTCCCTTACCAAGGGAGGAATTTTGCTTGTGAAAATATGAAGTACAATGTCTTGTTTGTAAATTTGCTTGATTCGAGCATCTCTCTCAGTTTCTCAAGACAGATGTTTGCAACAATCACTCACTCCAACCTGGGGCTCTACACATGGACAATCAGACATCATCCAAAACCAGCACTCTAAACTGCCCTTGCATTTAATTACTGAACCCTGGGCAAAATTTACCTGTAATTGCTCATTTAAACTGATCTGTCTTTGCAGTGGCTCACAACTACTTTTTTAACCATCGCTTGATAGATCTCTTCTGAAACAATTGGATTTCCTGGTGACCTCAGTGGGCTTTCTATTGGGCTCAAAATGGTAAATTAAAATGCAGTATTTCTGAAACACCTGCAACATTTTTAGACCGTAAAGAAGTTAACATGAAATATTAGGTTGAGGCGAGTGGCAGTGTCCCGAAGGGGAAAATACATCTTATTTAGGAAGTGGCTTTGATTATGAACTTCACACTCAGAAGTGAACACAGCTGTTTTGGTGTGTCTTCAGTATGGTCCTGGCTGTAGCTGTGACCAAGAAAGTGCAAGTTTCTTGATCTTTTTCAGCAAAGAAAGAGAAAAAAAAAAAAAAATCAAGCAAATTAGTAAAACACACTTAAACACAGCCAGGAAGTCATGCATCTTTTTTTAGTAACTGTAAAGAAGGTTTTTCATCCTGAGAGGATGTTGTTAAATTCCAAATGTTGGAATTAAGAAAAAGCACCTGCCTTTTCCTGAGAGGAAAACTGAGGATGGCAGTTGAGAAAAGAATTCAAGTTGCAATGTTAGTTCTACATACATCAGCAGTTGCATTAGATTAAGTCTTTCATCTGGAATTTGTATGGCACAAATTGTACCTCAAAGCGCACCTTAAAGGCTTCTTAGTGAAAAGAAGTTTGTTTTTTTAAATGAATAACATGATTGTTTAGCTGTGACCATAGTATAGATTTACTGAACTAGTATGGAAAACACATGCTTTAAAACTTAACCTGGTGGAGCTTTTATGCTTGCTAGAGCATATGGAACCAAAATGACTCCTCAGTGGAGTCCTGGAGTCAGTGGTCTGGACTCACTCCACATTGCTTTCAGTATAAATCTTCAAACTATTCTTTCTGTGCTGTCTTTATGTGCATATAATTGCTAGCAGAGCTTGTTGCATGTAAATGTAAGCAGGACTGAGGTGAACACTCAGTATAAATGCAGAGATTGGCATTTGTTTAACTTAGTAGTGCTACCAACTCCAGTGGTCCTACTGTGTTTTAAAGTTAAGCATCAATTTAAATATTTAATAGTGAACATGAATGATAGCACATGTTTCCATTTAGAATGGAACCCTCCCCAGGAAAGGCAAACTCAAGGTATCTTATTGGGAAAACTAAAAATCTTTCTTAAAAGACATGGTAAAAATGTTAATGAGTAGCCTTCTAAAGGAGAAAATCCAATACAATAGGTAGTAATCTTTCCTGTTCCACTTGTGGAACTCACAGGCTAAAGGAAAACGATCAGAGCTGGTTGACTAAATTCAGTCGTGGTGTAAGCCCACAAAATTCATTGACTTTTCTAGTCAGTGATGGATTTGGCTGTGGGACAGCAGTTATTTGTAAGAGTAAACAGGATATGCAAAAGTTTACTTTCAGCTGAAGCATGGTTTCTAGAGGTGTTCTGTGTTACTAATACACAGTCTTATGTTGCTTGGCATGGTTGGTTTACTAAAGTAATGCAAGTCCTAGCCACTGTCACACTAGGACTTGAAATAAGTGGGCACATCAACCAGGTATGTTGTCGTAATTATGCTTATTTACCTGTTATGTAAATGTCTTCTTGCATATTTCTAAATGATTTCTTAGTCAAGAGCCAGCTGAAATGCGTAATCCAATTGTATATATTCACATATCAAAACCTAAGCATTCATCACTTTAGCTGAAGAGTAAAGAAGTAATCAGATAATTTGGAAAGAAAATAGGTACCAATTTTGCTGTCTGGTTAACACGTACTAGTCAGAATTTTGCAGTTTGGATATCACTTTTCAATTAAATTGCTAGGGAACTTGTTTTACCTAGTAATACTTTTCTTGTGTTGAACAGTTATTCCTGAAGTTCTCTCTATACAATGAACTGCTAATAGGATGTTCTGTAAAGCTTTACTGAATAACACTTCTGAGCCTGTGGAGCAGCAGTATGGCCTCTTCTGTGTTACAGAAATGTATTCTGACCTAAGCATCGCCTTCTGATTCAACTGTAAATTTGCTTGTGACCAGATAACACAGTAATACTGCCAGTGGTGTTCATATTAGATTTGCCTGAAGTAATGCTAACCATCACGTAATCGTTAATAGTGCTAGTCTTCATTCAGGGACAACATGAGTGGGAGAGTATGAGTATCGTGACAACCTCCTTGTAGTCGCCCAGCAACAGCTGGGGGTTTTTTCCCAACTGACAGCCTTTTCTGTGAGATGTTTGCATTAAGGTGGTAATCATTAGGCCAAAAGTTTGCTTTGATTGCTGATATGACTTCTGTGGAAGAAATGGAATTAGTGAAAGCTTCAATATTTGGATCTTTCTTAATTCTTGTGATAATCTGAACTGTGCTCTCACTCTGGTCCATAATTATAATCTCTTGTGGATTTCAAAAGAAACAATTTTGAGTCATAAATCCTATCTTGGAATTAATGTGTGTGGAAAAATAAATCCTGAAACTTAAAGACTAGAAAATGTATCTGAACGCCGCAAGTGAAAGCAGGCTCCAGAAATCCTCTGTGGAGGCATCCCTCTGCCAAGCTCCCTCCTCCAGATGAATGAATAAATGCAGCTGCAGTACTAAACCCTAAACATTTATATTGTAAACATCTGCACAGTTGGAACGTTCTTTGCTTTAGCACTCACTGCTGTAATCTACAGATATCAATATTCCTGCCTCTCAGAAACTCTGTAAATGCATCATCAGTCTAAAGCCATGGCTAACCACTTGCACATTTACTGGGAACAGGGCTTCATCTTAGTCACTTGCAGAAGCTCTCTTTGGTCACAGGGATTCACAGCTACTCAGAAATGATGGAACATAAAACTTCATGCTTCAGACCCTGAGGATGCAGGAAGAAGCCTGTTTCATTAGCCCAGTCCTAGCAGCACGGAGGAGGCATAAGCACGCTTCTGCACAGTTCTAGAGGCAGGTGTAGGAATTTGGTGAAGCAGCTGAACAAATTCAGATACTAGGTTTTTCTTTTGGTTCTTTGGCTTCCTTTCTGAATCAGTAAAAGCTCTAAGACCATTCTTATCCTCCAAATTCAGATACCCCAAACAGTGGCACAGAGATGCCTCTACAAGGAGAGAAAGGTGGGGATTTGAGTATCTAGCACACAGGAAAAAAAGTTGTTAAGACAACATTTGGCAACAGTTACTATTTTATTTATTCTAGACACCAACCTTCTAAATAATTGCAACAATCTCAGATGTTACCATGGGGTATTAACTTGAAAACTATGACTTTGTAATATAAGTATCTGTAAGCTTTATTCCATCTGTTCTTTCTGGCCCACGTTTATGCTACTGGTATCTGTCTGGTTGCTCCTGCTGCACAAGAGTGACATTTGGCCTGATACATGCTTAAACAGAGTCTTTTTTATTTGCTTGTGTCTACACATGGAAAAGAAAATTAAAACTCTATTTTACTTGTACTCACATCTTGGAAAATATCTATTTAATTATCATTTTTTATAGAACATTTCTATGCAAGATAAATGCATGGTAATTGTAAATTGCAGAATTGTAATTGTAGTGTGTTAAGAAAATAATTATATTATTTGAAAGATAGCAATATATTTTTATATCAATTTAGAATACTGTTTGAGTTTCAACAATGTAATATTTTCTAGAAACCTGAAAATAAATGAGGATTTATTACAGCTTAACTTACACAGCAGAGAACACCGTAATGGTCAGGAATTTGGCACAGGCCACGCTGTTTGTTTTCACCACTGTGTGATTCATCAGGACTCTTGCTAGGCTAGTAGTCACAAAGCAGTGCAGTGTGCTGCCAAAGGCATCAGCAATCTTGGCCCCCTTTACACTATTAATTTTAGTGGCACAACCGTGGTGGCTGTGGCAGGTCTAATAGAGAGACCACCTGGTGAGCATCACCCTGAGCTTGTACAACCATGAAGCTTCACGACGCAAATGTAATAGCTTAGATCTCGGAAGCGTCAGAGGTGCATCAGTATAGCATTACATCTGAGCTAAAAAGCCCAACTTCTCTGCAAGGCTAAACTGACTCAGACACAGACCAGCATCAGCTCTGACGTCTGGCTAAACACAGGCTCTTTCAGTTGTTCATTTCTGCAAAGGCTTTTGAATAACAAAATGAAAAATCTACTCTACTTCAGAATTTTGTGATGAATACACCTGCGCTACTGCCATCTTGAGCTGCTTTAATTAGCTCTAGTTTGGATAAGTGTGTACCTTTTCTATTGCGTGCTGTGACTGTGTCTAAAAGAAAGGCAGGCATTGCAATCCAGCTAGCTATGCAAGCCATCAGGAGTTTAGACAGTCACACTGGAGTGTTCGGTACGTGGCATTTAAGAACAAGGAGTCATGATGCCATCTGCTCTCTGGGATACATCTTCGTTCAGGACTTTACTGGGGTAACTATGGCTGGACATGACCTCCTGGTGCAGCTGTGCTAAGTATACTAACGTCTTCCTATCAAAAATAGCATCCACTGTAAAGCACTTGAGAGCGACGTATGGAAAGTGCTACATGGGAACTGCGTAACATTATTCCTCATTAGTAGGGAAACCATAACCGTTGTTATTATTCCCCATAGAAGGGAAACTATGGCACTTCCACTAAAGCCTCTGTTCGCTGGAGTCCCAGAAGAGGATTAAGTTCTGTGATTAGGCTAATTTAATAGGAGAGGCTTAATTATTTGATACCACACAAAGAACAGAATTACCGACTTTTGCATCCTTTCCAAATGTGACGTTTCCAAGCAGGTCTGTAATGGCAGTCTCAAAGGACCAGTGCAGTCCCCAGCACAGCCAAAGGACAACCTGTTGCTAAGCAACCAATATAAGTGAGCTGCTCAACATTTATTTCATTTGGAAAGGGACGTATTCTTTAAGTACTTCATCTTAGCTACTGTGCACAAAGAGTTTTCCACTTGTTTTTCCAGAGCTGTGCACATGTGTAAAACAGCCAACTTGCACAAACAAATGTGCAATTTAAAGAGCAGGTGCCAGAGAAGAACACACAAAACTGAAGGTTTGAAAAACCGGCACAAGTATTTCAGCCTTTTCTAACATCAGCATCCTGAATTTGCCTCTTTGTTTCTGTGTTCATCCTACTTGAAAACGGGCTGCTTTGATAGCACGTATGTGGCAGATCTGTCTGGAGAATTTACCAATGTTTGTTGATCCACCTTCTTTTGAAGAATGTTCTGTCATGGTTTTCCCACTGATACGAGGAAATAGTTTCTCCCTCGTAAACAAAGGCCAGAACTGGACCCCGACTTTCCAGCCTGAAGACTCCAAATCTCATATTCTGCAATTGTTTCAGAAAGCAGCTAAACAGCTTTGGAAAAGAGCATTTAGTGCTCTACATCTAACACCACTTTCACTTTAGTGCTTGTCTCTATAGTGAGATAAAACCCTGTAGTTCTGCTAGACTGGTGTCTGTGTATCTGAAATCAGCCCTGGCCTGAATAGTCTCTAGCTAAATTGTCCTGAAGGAGTTGTTCATCATGTTTCCCAGCCTAAAATCACACAAACAGAAATCAGATAATTGACAAAAAAATATGGGAAGTTGGTCAAAATCAAGAATGCAGTTTGATTTCTAATGGACATAATAAATGTATGTTTTATTGCATGTGATCTTAAAGACACCTATGCCATGCATAAGTGTACTGAGGCTCGTGGGGCATGCCATCTTAATGTATGGAGGAAGCTACTTTTCTCTGGGAAGAAGTGTGTATGCATTTTAGTTCTCCCTAGCAGATGTGGCAAGTACATTCACTGACTGATCTCTTTTACTTCTTTCTGACCAGCTTTGTGGTCTCATCAAAATGCTCTATGATGTAAATTATTTGTGGATAGCCCAATAATGGCTGCGGTTCAGGCCTTATACGGGCCCACAAGTTGTAAAGTACAGCTTTCTGTTGCCCCAGATGTTGTGCATGTGAAAGTTTCCATCTGGTCACTACCTCCTGCCTGACAGATGGCACAGTGAATGTAAGCTCAGCTCTGTGTGTTAAGGCCATCTGATACATCTGCAGGTTTTCCTGGCTACCATCGGTAACTCCTGCACCTCTGTCTCACACTCCAGAAATTCACAACCAGGTGGAGACAGATAGCAGGGGCCATGCTAAAAGCTGTTGTGTTGCACTAGGACACAGACTCAGCACAGAGACTGAGAGACACAAGTCGCTCACTGTTATCGGGCAGATTGTCCAAAACATTGGTGAAGGTGACCTGTTTTTCAGACTCAAGCACTGAAATAGGTATCGTGTCTGGGTAGCTGAAGCTGCTTTTGTTTGTAGCCACAGATGGGCTTTCTGCTGCTGATCCAGTGGATCATATTGCATATAGACAGATGTCTTACTGTCCCTTTGATCAAGTGAAATGGATACAAATTTTGCCTTTGACTGGTATGGTTTCCAAATGATGTATTTTGTTAAATGAAATGCAGTGTGGGAGTACTGCACTATTTGCAAGCTAAGCTGTGTCTTGGGAGCAGCAACTAACTACATCTTTTTTTAGAGCTGAGAAAAGTAAAGCACAGTGTTGAAGAAACGCTGCTGATTTCTGCACGGTAGCACACAGCTATGGTGCCTTCAGAGAAGAAACTACGTGTCTTAGACTATTCAGATATACAAATCTCTTCTTTCCCTTCTCCTTTGCTAGTACCTCTGCTTTCTGTGCTTAAATAGGGTGTTGTCTTCCAGCCTTCTCTTTACTGAAGGACTCAACTCTTTGCCTTGTGTCTATGGATTCATAGGATTCATGAGGCAGAGTTCCCAAAGATGAATCAATACTTCTTTCTTATCTCTGCTGTTGTATATGCAGGAACTTTGCTTGCCAACAGGCTAACACTATAGTGCTACATCATAAAACATAGCTGTCACATTTAGGAGCAAGAGAGCAAATTTGCTGCTTAACCTGGCAGCCTGGTCGTGAAGAGATTGGTTTTGATGTTGAGATGGAAATAATTGCTATTTTCAGTCCCACGGTTTGGATATGTTAAAGTGAATTATTGGCTGTCCTGCTTCATTTAGGGAATACTCTCCCAAAGCTGCTGCTTCCTATTTCTATTGAACATTCAGTCTTCAGTCAGCTCGCATTGCAGAGAAGCCCACCATCAAGCAACCAACCAACTCTGTCACAAGGAGCTGACTTGAAGAATAACTGTAAGAAAATTGATTGACCAAATCAAAAGTGGGCTTGCTTAATGAGTGAACAAGCAGGGAAATATGAGGCCATTTTTTTTTTATCAAGTCCAAACAAAATAACAAAGTCAGAAAAAGGATGAAACAAAATGGGCCACTTGTTTTTTCATGTTGCTTGTTTTCAAGTTGCAAGATTCACAACAGCATTTAGTTTTGAAAAAAATCAGCATTTTTCACTAGGGACAATTTAATCAAGAATTGGTTAACCAGCTTTCACAAGAAGACACCATGTGAGTAGCATACATTGAAATAAAACTATAGAGGAAATAAATTACAGAGAGAAAAATACATCACAAATAAAAGGCAAGGATGTCTGGAGAAGAGAAGTGTAATGCTAAATTAAGTAAAGGGAAAAACATGACATGTAGTTTCACAGAAAACCTGAGCTAGCTCTAGTTAAGCTTAACTTAGGATGCAGAGGCTGCCCTATTAGCTAGTGCACTCCACCAGCAATAATTACTAAGGTAATCCGAGCCATTCTCCTGCCAGATCTTGAGCCAGCTTGAGAGGCTGTAAGCACCCGTGTGCAGTAGCATGTGTAAATATCCTAAGGGAACCAGTAATCAGAAGGGGGAAACAAAGTGCAGAGCATAGATTTGGCTACAAGTCAATATTTCTATGGGGTTTTCTATGTAACTAAACAAAATGCAAGTGAAGGAAAAGCAAGTAGATGAGGAGGTATGACTGTGTACTAAGGGTATATTATAAGCTCTCTACAAATTATTTCAGAATCTAAGAGGGAGGAAGGAGGAAATTCAAGTCAACGTGTTTAATGCATTTATTCTAATTCAATGTTATTGAATGATTTTCAACTGCAAACAAGCTTGCATTTTAGATTGTGTGTAAAATAAATCCCTTCATAATGCCAATACAGTCATACATTTTCCCTTTGCCCTCAGTCAGCTGTAGTTTATGCATTAATAGGGACCTTCTGCTAGAAGCCTTTGTTCTTTCAGAGAGCCCCTCCTCTGGGATTTAGGCTCCCTGGTTGGCCACTGTACCTAGCTCTCCTGATAAGACAGCAAGTGGATCTGAACAGCAGCCAAAGTTAATAACCTGCTAAACCAGGGACAGGAACGATAGTAGCAATTACCCAGAAAACATTTTCTTTGAAAGAGTATTTCTCCTTTGATACTGCAAAAATGAAAATTGATATTCATAGCCACATTCTACCTAAGGAATGGCCTGACCTAAAACAGGTAATAAGAGTTTAGATATTCAGTGCCTTATGTTATCAGTAACCATTTCTACCAATGTAATTTTTGAAAGAACAATGAATGAAGGGTTCTGTTATAAATATATCCAGGTTTTTATCTAATTTGATTTTTTTTTTTCGGATATAGGATATTTGTATTGCATTACATTGCAAAGCAAGAGTCCCGATAAGAAAGGGATGGAAAACTGGGCTCTGTTCCCCACTCTTTAGTTAGCCTGAAGCAATTCTTGTATTTTTGCTTGGGTTTTTGTGAGACCTAAAATTGTCAAATGGTGAGGCATAAATTCCACTTTCTTGATAAAGCCAGAACTGTCAGATTACCAAATGGTATTCACTTTTGTTTTAAATAAGAGAAATAATCAAATATTAGACAAGAAAATGTTACCTAATACAAAAGTCATTCACATCTTACACCCACAGGCAGGAAAGTCATTAACTTCAACAGGAGTGGGGCCACTCTTAAGTATGGTTAGTTGATGATGGTCATTTTACTAATATCTGTTACTTTTTCAGTTTCTGGAAAGAAGTAGCATATTGTATCAAAAATACAAAATCTCAGTTGTCAGCACACTGAAGCTATAAGTCAACTTGTCTTAACTTTGAATTTTTGCATGGTAGTAGTATTGTTATTCAATGACATAAATTTACTCTTGTCACTAATAATTTTCACGATCCTGTGAAAAGTATTTGAAAACAGAAGGTTTCATTTAGGTTTTCATGTAATAAATGTAATTCTTTTCTTATTTCAGATTATCAAAAGCCATGTTGTTATCTCATTCTGAATTAGGTTTTAGAGTTAGTGCCTAAATAATTAAAATCACTATTCAATAGAGATGTGTGATCACTTTTTGACTCATAAGAGATATCTCCAATGTTACAAAGGGTACTGAAAAAGATCACATGCAGCTGTATTTATACACAGTTTATACATACATGTATGTCAAATTATTTGCCATTAAAAATTGCGTTCAGATTTCCAGGGTAACTATTTTTTATAACTTCAATATTTCCATTAATGATAAAAATCCGAGCAGAATAGCGAAGACCTGCATTGTTGCTTCTTTCCTTGTTGTAACTCTGTGCTGATTGCAGTTTGAACGCACATTCCCTGTGTCTGACAGTAGTATGGAACCACTTGATTTCATTGTGGCTGTCTCTGACAACAAAAGAGCACCATTATTTCAGCCATGCTCTTAGGCATCTGACACACTACCTGAAACTTTGTTTTACACTGTACATTTCTTGCACTTAATTATTTTGAGGTTGATGATGGGAAATTCTCAGGTAAGTGTTTCATATGTATTATTAGCTCTGTGTTTCTCTGATTTTAAATGTGACAGTCCAGTATCAGTTCAGTATTAGCCAGAGAGCAGCTGCAAAATAGCGTATCAGAAAAAGTCATGAGAAAACCTGGCACTGAGAACACACATGGGATTATTTCTTCATTAGTAGTGAAAAATAACATCATGATGCATAAAACCTTCTGGAAAGGAATGTTTGTTTCCTTGTTTACCTAGGAATTTTTTTTTAAACATCTGTTTGAACTTCCTATTTGCAATT
>Ga0065711_1042155_pt1 | contig 15600 bp, 14 predicted proteins | sample Hoacrofraction12_FD_59098 | JGI IMG/M metagenome (GOLD analysis project Ga0065711, IMG submission 59098) | Hoatzin crop microbial communities from Cojedes, Venezuela - Epithelial fraction 12 v2 (version 2) | ecosystem: Host-associated > Birds > Digestive system > Esophagus > Crop | place... | reverse complement strand
TCTGTGCCTGCAGCGGATGCAGGAGGACGGTGAGCGGGGGGGGGAAGGGGGGCGGAGGGGATGGGGTTTACCCTCCGCTTCGCCTTTTCTTATTTTGGGGGCGGTCTCCCTGGGAGGGGGTCAGTCCTCTGCTGGCCTGGAGCTCCGCGGGTGGAGGGGCTGGAGAGGGATGCTCTCCGTGCTGGTAAACTTTGCTGCAGCAAACCTGTCCTTCCAGCTCCGGACTTGTCTGGTCTCCGCTTCTCGGGGTTTTTCCCCCCCTTTGAATGGTGGGGGCAAGCGGGAGCGAGAGGTGGCTGCGCGGACCTTGCTGGGTATTTAGGGGGGCTTGCAGCACCTGAGCTCTAACTTTCCCCGGCTCCTGGCGCTGCTGTTTCCAGCTGGTGATGGTTCCCAGTGCCCAGCTCCAGCTGGGGATTAAGGGGTTTGTGAATTGCACAGAGAACGTGTCGCGGTAGCCCCATTCCTGTCGTGCTGCTTACTGGTGCTCCCGGTGACTGTCAGTTATTTTGTTTACGTGGTCAAGAGTGTGATGTTAAATAAACGCTGGATCTCCAGCTCGTGGAAGTCGGGAGGAGACATCCACGAGGTGGCACAGCCTAAGGGGGGTTAAACCTCGCGCTCCGGCTCCTGGGTTTAGAGAGGCACAGAGGTGAGGGTGGGGGGGAAGTTCATGTCTCGAAACGAAGTGTGGTTCTCGTGTGCTCTCATTAGGCTCAGGTGGAGGAGCTGATCTGGGATGGGTGGAAGGGAGCAGGAATGTGTCTCTTGCTAACCTCAGCTGCTCTGGTGCAAGTGGTTAACGGCAGGATTTTGTCTTGCATCCCTGCCCCTGACTGCCTCTCTGGGTTGTGCGCTGGTAAGCAGACTTACTAAATATCTGAAGTGACACTGTTGCATCGTTTGGTGCAAGTAATGCAGAAATCAGGGAATTCTCTGGTCCTGCTGGTTAATAAGCATGGAGAGAAATTGTGCTGTCAGATGCTCTGTAAGGTGTCAGGACAGTTGTTCAGCTGCTGAGTCTTTCTGATGATGCTGCTTTACTCCCACTGCTCTGGGACAACACCATCTATTTCTGATATTTGACCCCTCTGGGACCACAACTTCCACTTGGAGACTCCAGCCACCTGAGATGAAGCTGTTAAAAATCTTGTCCTGTAGAAGAGCAAAGCGATCCCCTTCTCGACGCACTGAGACCCATCGGAGTGAATTCAGCTCTGTTATGGTGCAGTGCTTCGTAACGCTGCCCTGCTGCAGCTGACAGGGATGCTCTTGCACTGCTGGACCAGGGATGGCTTTAGGGACCTTATGAAGCACTCACAGCGGTGAGCCCTTGATGTACAGTTCTACTGGGTTAGTGTGTTTATCGGGTTGCTTTCTTTGTGACTTCATGTGCAAGTACTGGCTCTGATCTCTGGGGTCTATGTAATGCCTTTCCTCCTCACCTTCCCTTCCTCTGACTTCAGTCCCAGCACTGCAGTGAGTCTGTGACTGGTGTGCCTCCCTTCAAGTACGCTGGGCATTTTCCCGAGTGAGACTGCATTTATTTCCATGGGTGCCTCAAGAGTAGTCGGTCTTTGGAAGTTACCGTTTAGTTAATCGTAGAACGGTTTATCTGGAGGAATAAATCTTGCAGGCTTGAGCTGGTGAGCTGTGTAGAAGAGGAGGAGGTACATGCCTGCTAAAGAATGTGCTGAGTTTGTAGCGAACTTCTTTCCCCTTTCCCCAAGGCAAGCAGTTTGACGGCTGTTTTACAGCGTTTAACTCTGCAGGGGTAGCAGAGGAAGTATTTGGTAATGTTTTTGTGGCACTGCAGTATTAACAGGTATGGTATGGGCTTTAATAGGATGCTAGAGAAGGTTTCACATGTCACGTATAACACTGCCAGGAAATCTCTGCAGGGTTCTTTTCTGACTTTGATTCTGCAAATCAACCTCCAGTCTATGACGAAGTACTGACTTCTGGCTTTCCTTATTCAAAACAAGTTATGTCTGCCTTGTTGGTATCTCCATGGCTATGCAGATATGGTAGTTTTTGTTTCACGTATCTAAGCTGGGGACCTTCTCCTGCAGGCGTGTGTGCTCTGGCCCATCGACATGTTAACTTCCTTTGAGGACTGCAGTACCTGAATTTCTAAAGGAAATGTCCTGGCGTTCAGCAGGAGCACAGTTGTGATGAGAAGAGTGGTATATTTTAGTTACTGAATATTAATGTGATGAGTATCTCTTGCAATTTGCTTTCATTCAGTGCTGGTTTGGAAGCCTCATCAATCACAGTTGGTACTCGAAAGGTCAGCCATGGTAAGTCACAGAGAAATGCAAGATATACGTGAACTGTGCTGAAGTATGATTGCCATTTCAAAACATCACTCACAGTGAGTTTCCTTATACATGTTTTGCCTTAAGATTTCCATCTCTTGGGGGATGAGGGTGACTCCCTACCAGTGTGCAGCAATGCTACATTCTGTAATGTATTGTTGTTTCCCACCACAAAAGGCTTGTGCGTGGGACATACTACTCCTTATTCTGTTTCATGCAGAAAAAAAAAAATTGATGTTAATGGCTTGGAAATTCTTGGTGGAATATGTGTTCCCTCTAGCCTGTATCAATAACAGCTAACTCCCAAGTCAGGGGGTTGATTTGCTGCTCTCTAACTGGGGTTGTCTTGGACCTGGGAGCGGATATTTGAGTGTACATCCTGGCACTTCGGTCCATCACTGCTCTCTACAGAGCTGTGTGGCCAGATCTTGGTGCTGATTTACCTCTCTGATAGCTGGCCCTCTCTTGGGGCAGCAGGGTGAACTTGTTGGCCATGACAGACCCTTTCCCATCTTGATTCACCCCCTCATGCTGCTGTCCTTTATGTGAGGACTGCAGGATTTGGACTGTATTCTTGCTGCTCCCAGGCTTTCATTAGCAAAAGAAGCAAAGGCTAATTTCTGCTTTGGGAGCATGAATGTATGTGGGCAGGTGGGAAAGCCTGTGGGGATTTTGGCACATCTGAGTGGATTTGGAAACTGGATGCTGAGAAATAATAAACTGCAGACAGCAGTGGAGATGCTTTTATCCTAACTGGTGAAAATAAGTGTTACCTAGAAGCATATGATTTGTATAACATGGGTTGCAGTAGTGGGCAGATGCCCTTTGCTAAACCGATGAGATTTTTCCATTCTGCTGGGAGGGAATACAGGGCTTGAGTGTAAATTTAAGTTGTCAATATAATTCCCCTTTCTCCCGCAGATGGTTTTCCTTCAGTAAAACCAGAGAATTTGACTCTCGCCTTAAGTCTGATATGATGCTTTAGTTAAAAAAACCCCAAACAACCCAAACCTTAAGAAAGACTGACGTAATGGGATTATAAAATGCAAAGTGAGTTACCCACCCCTTGCATGAATCATGGGGCAACTGGAAAGCAGGCGGGGAAAGGGGCAACTCAGACCTGCTCCAAAAAGTGACGATATTGCAGGGTTACGTTGCTGCTGTTTGCTTCCTTCTCTTGTATACAGCTCCGTGCTGGTTACCTTGGAAACAGCTGTAGGCACATATAGGGGCATTTGGCTGCTGTGCAGCCATGGGCAGAGGTGTCCTGTGGTGCGTGGGGAAAGGGAAATTCTTCATGGTGCAGGATGAGGGCAACAAAGTAAAAACCCATTGCCAGATCTCCCTTTCTTACCTGCATTATCTTGCTGCAGGTGCAATTTGGCAGGAGTGGGACCCCAGGGGAAAATTTAGCAGGGGGGTGGTTTTCTATGATTTTGGCAGAGATTTTAAAATTTTTATAATGAGAAGGTAAAAATATCACAACAGTCTGTCTGGAGGGGGTTTATAACAGCTGGCCTATAAACATCAGCTTTTTATTCTGTCCTCAGAACAGTGTGCCAGGGTGTTTTGCTCCATAGCTGTGAAACTGATTATGACTGGAAATGGGCTGCTTCTTTACTTAATCACACACATCAAGGAGAAACATCCCAATAAGATGAAAATTTGCTGGTTTTGCATGATTAGCAGAAAATTAGAAGATCTTTCATTGAGTTTCATGTTGTTTGTGATGTGTGTGTGATGTGTAGAATAACTAAAATAGTAACTGTTAAATAATGTGAGTTGTCTTTTGTTCACTTACCCATAAACATTTTGATCTTGCAATCTGTGTGGTGTGCATAACTTGAAATCAGTTGAACTATTCTGCTGCTTAAAATGAAGTGTTCACTTTTGAGCTTGCCATATCAGAAATAATTCAGCCATTGAGAATGGAGGCTTTTGTATTTGTTAAGTCATCTTAGGACCATCTTTCAGAGCTAGGTTGAGTCTGAGTTTCGATACATTTTCTTGCAGAGTCTTTTCATCCCAACCTACAATGACGTGATCTATTATACTGCCACTTAATTTTCAGTAAAGAAATTCAGCTGGATAGCTGTCTCTTAAATAGCGTGCAATTGAACTGTACTGTGGTTGAAGGGCTGTTTGAACTGTGCTGTGGTTGAAGGGCTGTTATGTTTGTCTGTTGAATGCAGCGTATTAATATAGTCCTGCATGTGATACTCTTACGGTGCATCCAAGCTTTGTCAGAGATGAGGACTTGCACATGGAGTGCTCAGGAATTTATGGGCTGCTGTTTGTTGGTAATATTCGTTACACAGGCCACTGCTTTTAAACAAATGTGGAAATAGAGGTTCTGACCCTCCAGTAAAGTGTGGTGGGGAATTAGGATTGCTTGAAGGCTGTGGTGGCAATGCTGAAGGGGTAAGGTTCATTCATCAAACTGATGGGACAGCCAGAGCAAATCCTGCTAGACTTTGATGGGCTCTTTTTCGTTCATTAATATGTTGATGTGGATTTGGCACCCATCAAGTGAGGGAGTAACAGCTGCACCCAAGCGCTGTGCTTCGCTGCTCCACTCCTCACAGGCTGTCACACTGTCATGCTGCGCTGAGCTTGGGCTGCTGCTTCTGATCATGTCCTTCAGCAATCATAAAATCTAGCTCTGATTGAGAAGTCCTGCACAACTTGAATGAAGCCACAAGGGTTTTATATAATGACTCTAAAGCCTTGTTGAAATTTGACTAAAGACAGATATTGATCATTGTTTTGGTTTTTGAAGTGGTCTGACAGATTTTACTACCTGAATGTGATCCTGTGTTCACAGAATGTGGCCATATGAAACTGTATGGACATCATGCAGTTCTGCTCTCACTTTCTTAAGCTCTTACACTCTGTAGTGCCTCTTGTGAAGGAGATTTTATTAGCAATGCTGAGTGATGCTCAGTGCTGAGTAAATGCGTCAGCTGCAGTGGTTTGGCATGTTCTCCCTCTAGAGGTGCCAAGGCTGGGAAGTGTTGGGGGAACCTTTCGGGAAGCTGAAGACCATGATGGAAACCATGAATTGTGGGAGCCAGGAGAATTTCAGAGTGGGAAGAACTGTCAGATCTGTCTGGATTCAGGCCATGCTTATTGCTCTCCAGACCTGTTGGTGTTGCTATGAGCTCATCCCAAGCGTAGTGGAAAAGCACGTGGGCAATTCCCAGGAAGTGGATGTGATACTTGAAACAGCTCCAGTCTCAAGCTGTGATTGCAGCTGCTGACCCAGAGGTCCTCTGATGCTCCAGGTTGCACTGAGGTGAAGATTGCTAAGGTTAAATTGAGGTGTGTAGCAAGTCTAAGAGGTGGATGATTTGCTCTGCCTTTTTTCATTTGCTGTTTGGATCTAAGTAGGCACAAGTGCAGGGGAGCTGCTTGGTTATACCCACAGCCAGGGCCTTGGTGGGTGGATAGCCAAAGGAGGGCTTTCTGCTAGGGTGTGTGCTCAATGCCAGGTCATCTGTTTCTGTAGTTAAGACTGTGTAGACCTTCTTATGGGTGTCCTGTTTTAGGATGAGAAAGACTTTGTTAATTACTTGACTTCATTATGATAGACTGAAATCACTTATTTTGAAACAGAAGTTAACTTATGGAGGTGTAACTATAGTAGAATAATTATCAGGGTATAGCTCTGAAATTATCCCTTTGTAGATGAGCCCTGAGACGGTGAATTAGGTGTTTCTGGAGCTCTGCACCACATAAATGGAGCAATTTCTTTTAAAAGCCAGTCCTAGCCCTTGAAGCTCTGAGCAGTGATCTAAGCCTGAAAGGCTTGCGTAATGCCTAGAGCAAGTCAAAAACTTGCTATGCTCATCCCAGAGGAGCCACGTGTTGCCTGCTCCAGTGAATGCTGGTGATGACCCTGCATGTACGGCAACTGTTTTTGCATACAGGTCTTGGCCCAAATGTAGCTATGCCATGTAAATGTCTATTTTGCGTTCCTGAAACTAGTATCACTACTGTGGATTGATGGTGGTTTAAGTAGGATTGGAGGATTGGCAGTGTGTGATCTGGAAAATAAATCCCATGCTGCTGGACTGTGTTGGAAATGGTAGCTTCTCTTCTGCAGTGCTTGGCCTGGGTGAACCACTCATTGGGATAAAACATCCCTTCTTGGAAGGGTCTGCATTTTGTCCTGTTATACTTCATCTTCCTATGGACTCCTTCCATTGAGAGGAAAAGTAATAAAGTTTTCTGTTTAAAATTCGGGCAGGATTGTTTTTTTCAGCCCTCTTGTCAAGAGAACAAATTATCTTTTTTATCCCACTTTTTTCTTCCTCTCCTTGTCTTTGGAAGATGAAGAGATTCAAATAACTAAAACAAATAAATTCTACAATTATGGTGATTTCCCTGTTACTGACTCCCCCCTCATTAATGTTAGACGAACTTGGCATCTAGTAATTACTGGCTCATGTTTTTGAGCCAAACTGTTTTCTGGCTCCAGCAAAACTTGCTGATTCCACTGATAGCATGGGAGAGCAGCTTTCCACTGGAAAATTGGTTCCATCAAACATATTTTTCTGACAGCTTCAGGTATTTTGCACCAAGACCACTCTGCGTTTAAGGAGAAGGGGGCTACCATGTGCTGTTTGAGATCAAGGAAACGCTGTGCATTAAGATGTGGTTAGATCCACATCTTATCTGTGTGTTTAAGTGGAGGTGTCGGTGACCCTGCCAGCTAAACTGCTGTGTCTTGATGAGTAGAAACCTCTTGCTGAGGCTGCAAAATAAATTCAATTCTGCACTCTTCAAGTTGTCTATGAAGTAACAGACTTTTTTGCTTAACAACTTTATTTGCACTGTGAACAAGGCATTACAGAGCTTTCACTTTAGCAGTTAACGCTGGCTGCCATGTTGTTGCTGGAGTCGGAGGCTATTCTGAGTATGTATTTGGATTATAGATATTGCCACCTTTTCTTGTGCATATGATGCTGTTAGTCATCTTGGTGACACTTCATTCATCTGTGCAGAGAAGTAAAGGTCCTGGCTCACATTCAAGTATTGCCTCATCTATCCCAAGAGGGGAGCTGCTACTAGAGGCAATGGTTACATCAAGCTTGAAAGATCTCACTTGGGTCCTGTGGGATGGAGCTAAGAGTGGCCTCTGGATTTTTTTTTTCTCTCCTGTCTTCCAGTTAAAAAAAAAAAACAAAAAACCAACCCAAACAAAAAACCCCAACCAAAACCCCAGACTACTTCTCCATTCTCAGGGCAAAGTTCAGGTGATCATACAGTGTCTGGGCATCGAGGGGCCCCTCTCATGCCTCTGGTCCCAGTTTGACAAGAGCAGAGTATATGGACTCATGGAGGGATGGGGGGCTTGTCTTCATTTACATCCCCTTGCAGGAGAGGTCTTGAAGCTTTAGCAACAAATGAGATGCAAAGAAACAAGGAGAAAAATAAGAATAAGGCAAACTGTCAGGCAGTGTGACAGTTTTACAGAAATTAGCAATACTAAATTGCTCTTTCCTTGCTTGGTACCAATGTGCTTTCCTGATGCGGGTTCTGTCTTTTCTATGTGTGTTCCAGGAAATGATGATGTCTCTAGGAGTGGCGGCTCCCTCATTAAAACCATCTTGCCCAGATGCATTGCTTTTGACTCCTGAGAATCTGGGGAAATTCCCTGGGGCTGTCACGGTGGGATGAATATAGCAAAGAGCTGGGAGGATGAGTTAGTAAATATTTGTAGCAGCTTGTCCCAGGGTTATGTGTTAATCCTGAACAGAGGGCACTATTGGGAATGAATTTTTTGCTTCTAGATTAAATATTCTTGTGCTTACTTTCATCTTGGAATAGGAGGCAGTCAATCTTCTTATTGTACATATTGTCCATAAAAAACCCCAAAAGCTCATGGACCTCCCTTTTTTGTGATGGGGGCGCCTGTGCAAGGCAGGGAGCAGTGCTGCTTCTGTCTTTCCCTTGGGAGCATTATCTCTTCACCCTTCCTTCATCTCTGGTTTTCCTCTTCAAGCAGGGGTATATGTGGTCTCTCTGACTGGCAGTCTTCAGTGACTTGAAAAAACCTATTGCAGCCAGCATGCTTTGTGGGGTCTTGTTCCTGCAGGATGCATCCTGCCAGGTCCTGGGAGAAGAGCAACTCTGTGTGCTTGGTGAAGGACACAGCTGCTCAGAGCTGGTATATGGTTGACCTGCACACCTTATATATAGGATGTGGATGTAATTGACAGCTCCTTGCCTCTTCTGTACCTCAGTGTCCAGAGATGATATGGTCTTGTGGATACTGTCACTGCAACAATGCTCTCATTTGCCTCCTTATGCCTGTCAGTGGCCGAGGCCCTTTAAACTGCAGGAGTATTTTCTTCTGACTCAAATAAGGAAGTCTTTCTAGACCAATAAGAGGGAATGGGGAGTGGAGGAACAAATCTTAAAGCTAATGCTCAGCCCCAGGAAAAGTGAGTGAGTGACCACGGCAGAGCCGTTAGCAGTACTGGAGAAGATGAAAGATGAGAGTTGCTTTAACTCTGCAGTGCAGAAATCAATACAAGTTGCTGGAGAGTGAATAAGGATGAAAGAGAAATAACTTGGTGTTCCTGCCTTCCTTTTTTTTTTTTTTAATAATATTTGCAAACAGCTTTTGGCTAACTGGTTTAAATTGATTTTTAACACAGAAGCCACAAGTTATGGAGGTTCCTTCTCAGGGGGTTGGAAGGTAGCTGCAGATAGCATGTTTGGGCTTTGTCCCCACGTGGGTCTGGAGGCTGATGAGCTGCCTCTAGGTTGTCTCAAATGAAAGTGAAGTTCAGGCATGCTGTAAATCCCATAGCGTGTGTTTAGATGAGATATTGATGCTGTGAGCTTGCTCCAACTTACTGGTCATATTTTGCTACTCCAGCATGTTTCATAGACTTAGTGTCCTTCTTTACATCCTATCCAAACACCTTGTGTAGTAGCACCTGGTTGCATGAAATAGCTGCCATGTTCCCCAACAGATCAGGTTGTAGTCCAGTGGTAACTACATCAATTCCAGTGTGGCTGGCACTTATTAATTAGCCAGTTAGTATTGGGGATTAAGCCACAGGCCTTTTGGTCCTGTGCCTAGCTCTGTTCCCGAGTGAGTGTAGGGCTTTGAACAAAATAAAATTATTGTTTAGTTTCTCAGAGTGCTGGGGAATTTTCTTGTCAGTTGAAATTAATGGGACTGAGGAGTTCTGTGCCACTTGAAAAAACAGTCTGCAGACCTCTGCATGCCCCAGTCTTCACGTCTGTAGGACATGAGTAATGACTGCACTTTAAAAGGTTTTGGCACTCAGATCATAACTTCTCTGCTTAACATCTTCATACTTGGAACTATGCCAACTGTGCAAAATATTTGGACAAATGACCAAAATGTGGTAGAAAATGTATTCCTGGCACAGGGCTGCAAATCCATTGCAGCACACAGCTGGACAGAACAAAAAGTTCTGTTTAAGTGGATAAAAATTTCCCTCTACAGTAATGATCTGTGTTGCGAGTTTACTAGCTATCTAATCTGGTTTCCATCTGTTATATCAAGTGATAATCCTCTAGTAAATTAGGCGCTGTTAGCAGCCTGTCTGGCTGCACATCTAGGCAACCTGCCTTTGAGGAATTTTGAAATTCACCATAGTCAGTCATGCTGCTTCCTCAGCCTCCGGAGACTGCATTTCAAGTGTAACACAAAGCTGAGCTGTCTGTCTTGCTGCTTTAATTGTATTTATTCTGCTTTTCCTACCCCCGCCTGCTAAGGGTGTTTGGCCATGTATAGGGATGGCTCATGGGTTGTGTGGGTTGGTTTTTTTTTTTTGAATAGCCATTGTAATTGGCTTTTTGGCATATCCTGTCCTACTTTAATGTAGTTCCTTCACTGTCACTGTGCCTACACAGGGGCTTGTTAGTAAGTGGGCTGGGGATCAGTAAGCAAAAAAAAAATAGCAAACCAGGCTGTGATGCTCTGTTTCTCTAGGGCTTGCTGTAAGGTGAGGCTTGCTGGCTGTAATGTGTCCTTGCCTGGGGGTGGGCTGTGCTACAGCCGTGTGTCTCCAGCTCGCAGAGCTGGGCTTGCTCCATGATGAGCCCTGTGCTGCTCTCGCAGCCAGCACTAGCCCTGCGCTTTGGGGCTGGTCCTTGCCAAGGGTCACATACTGCCCAGGAGTTTTTCAGCAACAGGAAACACTGCCGTGACTGCCATCCAGTTGCTGCCTCTGAATAGTTAGGAGGAAGCATGGCTTTTGGCCAGGGAGTGCCATCCTCTGTTGCCCATCTGCTTTCCCAACTGTTGCTTGAAGAAGCTGCCCCTCTCTGGGGGTTTCCCAGCAGGGCAAGGGGACACCGATTCCTGACCACCCTTTGTGGCCTTGCCACTGACTTAGCTGGTGAGCTTAAAGTCCTCAGGGTGCCACTTTTGTCCTTCGCTTCTCTTCTCCCACAAAATCATGCTATGATGTTGAATTGCAAGCTGCAGTGTTGGTGCTTTGTGTCGTTATAGTGGTGAAGAGCGTGGAGGTCAGAGCAAGGGATGGGAGCTGAGGGAGTGTGGAGCGAAAGGGCTTGTTTCACTGTTATCTCCCTCTGCAGCTGCAAGTTTCTTACAGAAATCCAGCTCTTATGCAGCTGGCTATAGGTGCTGTTCAGCAGTGTGCAGGGAGAGTAGTGTTAAATTGCACTGCAGGGAAGTCCCTTGTGCCTGGGTCTTGGCCTGACAGGCATGTTGTCAAAGTCCCTGCATAGAAGTGGGGAATCTCTTCAGCAAGGTATAAGGCAAAACTACTGACAAGGCAGCCCTTGCATTACTGGGGTGGGTGGTGATGGCTGGCTCTACGGTGTCTTATAACAGTTGAGGAATTTCCTCTGTATGTGAACACGGTAGGGTTTTTTGGGTGTGAATCTAACTTATTATTGGCGCTAGAGGCTTTTCGTAGCCCTTAAGTAGGTGCAATATCATTATTAGCTGTGCCTCTGTGCAATGGAGTAGTCCAGCATTTGACCTGTTGAACCTCAACACCAAGTAAAGCGAAAGCTGGGAAAACACCCTAGAGTTGTGATGGTGGCCATCAGCTTTGCAAACTCCTTTCTAGAGCCTCTGCCCCTGTGCAAACCCTGCTTCTTCCCCACCCACAGCTTTCCTTGTTCAGAATTTCTGTCTGGAGCCCAGCAAATTTCCCCTGACGAAGCACTGCTCTGAGCTGATCTGACAGTTGGTGTGCGAGTCCTGTTCCCCATCTACCTGTCACCTCCTCAGCCTGCTGCTAACCAGCCATGTTGGTTAGCCACCGGCAAGCTATTAAACCCTTAAACAGTTTTGACGCAGTGAGTTAGTCAGGCTCATGAGTTGAAGGCGAAATAGGCACCATCGTACAACACAAATACTTTGATCTGTGCTGTGAGAGTGATGCTGATGGTGTTTTGAGCAACGTTATGTGAATAAAGGGGCAGAACTCTTTGAAGAGATTTTCTTTTTGTAGATATTTACCTCTTTCATGCTTAGGAATGTGAAGAAGAGTGGAGAATAACAAGTTGTGTATGGATAGAGGAAGTAGGAAAACTCATTTATGCAGCCAAGTAAGCAAGAGAATGGAGGTGGTTTGCTGGACTGTGCTGTGTCTGGATGGGTTTATTACAGTGCAGCTTTCTTCTAGTGGATGATATTCCTATTTCACTGCAAGAGAAGACAGATCCACAAAAACTTTTGTGCAAAATTGTCCTCTTCCCAGAAGGTGGTTGCTACCGACCAAGACAGTAAGTCCATCTTTCTGGCCAACTGTGGTGACCCAGCATTGAAGGCATCTCTGGGGTCTACTTGCCCCGTAAGTGAGATGTTAAAACACCAATCGTCCAGGATAATACTGTTTCAGGAGCTCACTGATTTTTCAGCAGAGGGAAGTGAGTTAAAATGATGAGTCACTGACCTACTTGAAAATGAACAACCTCCTCAGTGTCATTAGAAGCTGGTAATAGATCATCCTGGACAAGAGCTGGTGAAAGCGGATTAAGGGGTCCCCTCATGCCTGCTGTTGCTCTACATTGTGTGTAACTGATGTTGTACTCAGATTTTTTTTTTTACAGGTGAAATAGTAGTACACCTTGTGTATAAAAAGCCAACAACTTCTTGTGAGTGTAATTGAAATTGTAAGAGCCTAATCCTTATTAGTCCAGCTATAATTGCTACAGAAAAAAGGAAGAATAATAATGCAGTTAAAATTGCTATATGTGCTATATGTGCACGTTACTCACTGGTGGAATATGATGTTCATATTGATGTTTTTTCTTGCTCAGTTAGTATCTGCTTAGGGTATTTTTTCTTTGCCGAGACACTTTTGCACCTTTGCTTATCAGTCTGCAGCTTCAGGTTATGTTACAGCTTGTGTGTGTTGGATGCTATTTGTTCTCTTCATTATCCCTACAAGCAGTTTAATCCAGCTCCAGGTGTGTATTTCTTTAACTGATCATGGGTAAGTTGTTCAGAGCTCTGGGGTCTCCAGTCTCAAGTCTGTCCCATCAGTTGCCACCCTGTGCTGCTGTTCCCCTGTGCCACATTCTATACCCCTGCTTCTCAAGTGTGCTATTTCTCTGTGCTGTTGTCATCATGTTGACCAGAAATATCTCATTCTTCATAGAATAACTGCTTGTTGTGAATGCCCATGTGAGACTATGGTTGTACCATACAGAGATCTACAGCAAAGCCATAGACACCTGGTCAATTAGAGAAACTGCTGCCACAGCTGAATGGAGTAAAACAAAGCTGTAGGCAGGTCAAGAAAAGTTCAGATGGCAAGCCTGGTGAGCCTCAGTGCTGAGGCCTTGCAAACTCAATACAGAGCTTATGGCCAGTTACTGGCCATGGCAATGCCATGTTACAGGGCTGCATGGTTAACTTCTGCAAGCAGAGAAGATACAGTGAAGAGTCATCAGCAATAAGGAAAGAGAGGCTGGTGGTGTTTTGTGCTGGGAGGCAAGATCAGGGATACGTGCCCTGTGTTTAGGGGTGCCTGTGGTCTTTCTATTGACCTGCTGGTCTTGGATGTTGTGCCCTTGCTGAGGAGATGTGGCAGTGACAGATAGAGGGGCTGGAGCTGGTGTAAAGCACACCTCCCATTAGAGTTCCTTGTGTGGGGATGTCTGAATCGTCTTGCAAGCAAATTCCCTGCAGCTTTTCTTTTTGGCAAATTTGTGCCTCTCCTCTGCTCCTCCATGTCCGGGCTGAGGAGCTGCTCGTTTGTTCTGGGCTTTAGGTAGCCACAGGAGGTGTGGAGAGGATGTGGAGAAATGACTGGCTGCACATCTGGCTTCCTTATTAACTTGTAAAATACTCTGGGATCCCCCTTTGTGAGAGGTGATGAACAAATGTAAAATTTTTATTTTAAAATTGAATAATACTGTAATGATTCTCTTGCTTTTTGTAATATAGACTAACATTGAGCTCATGCTTGCTTGTTCTCTTGCTGTTAAGATTTCAGTCCCTGCCTCTTCATCGTTTCTTTCCTATCTCTGATACCTGCACAAGGCTTTGGGGACAATGAAGTGAGAGTCTGCTACTGAAGTATCTTTTATAGGTTTTATGCCAAGCCTTGACTTTGGGAGATCAGTCAGTGTTGTGTGCAGGTATGATCAATAAACCTCCTGTTATGTACTTTGGTATTAAGTCTTAGTTCATTGATTTAAGGAGTTACCAGGAAATAGGGAAATAACATGGTTAATTAAGTTAATTTGATTGTAAGGTCTACGGGGATTGTGCCTTTGTGTGTTCTCTGAAGCACCTCAGACACCTCTGATCACTATAAAATAATGACTTTTTCCTCCCACACACTGGCAGTTTAAACTATTTAGTTGTTTTAAAACTATTTGTATTTCAAGGCAACTAATTTCTCCATGAGCCGTAGAGTTACAGATGTGTAGCCCTTGGCTTCAGAGATTCAGGCAGAGATGGAGAGAGGGATTTTTAATAGGGTTCAGCTAAATGATCCCAAGGAATCTGAATCCTTGTATTTGTTTGTCAAGACATCTTGCTGAGTGGTTACCTGTGCTTTTAGCAGAAAGCCTGTGGGGCAACTTCTAATGTGTTGGTGGTTTACATCTTGGTCTTGGAGTTAATTTTAATTACATTCTTTTTGCCATCCAGCAAGGCATGCAAAGAAATAATATATCAGGCTCTAGATAAATCTATTCTGTGGCATCCATTTTTCAGGGAAAAAATAAACAGATCTCCCTCTGTCTATAATGGAAATTTATTCTGGGTATATGAAGTAAAATCTAGCACAGAGTTATTCTTCTAGAGCTTGTATTTCTTCTAATTTATAGCTCCTCTTTTTTTCTAAGTGAATTGGAGACTTAAACCTCCCGTTATGGGTCTGTAATTTATGTTTTCAAAATTTTACGATTGTTATCTTTCAGTGTTTTTATGAAGCTCTGCTGTGGAGGTGCTCGGATAAGGTTGTATATTAAATATTGGCTAATTCTCTAGGACCAAAACTGGGATTATAAATTACCAGAAACGTTCTCTCTGTGTGAGCTCGTTCTCATGGTAATTTCTTTAACCTCTTTGGAAGAATTAGGGAAGACGAGCTATAGAAAGATGGACTGGATGAGGCTATTATGCAGCAGCTGGAAAACTGTACTTGGGCTTACCTGCATAGTGATTTGTTGTCACTGTGGACAGACAGATTGACTGAGATTCCCTGTCATCTGTTGAGGGTCTGGTAAAAGTCGACTTTCTTTAATGACCTTCTGAAGGAAAAGAGAATGTGCTCCTTGCATTTTTAAGACGGCACCAAGCGTCACAAAAATATTGGTGAGGAAAGTGTGGGCTTTGTGGTCTCTTGAGACACCTTCAGGAATATTTTCTGATTCCATAACTTCAGAGGAAAAGCAAGGAGTAAATGATACGGAGGATGCATAAAGACTGCATTTGGTCCTTGTATGAATTAGCGTTTCTTGTTTGCTCCCTAGTATTTGCATAGAAAAAGGGGGGTGAAGGGAGAAAGCACTTCTGTGCTGCTTGGCAATGTACCAGTCAAGTGAAGAAAATTCCTGAAGTTGGATCTATCTAGTAATTTATCTTGAAATTGTATTTATCCTCTAAAATTTTTTGAAACTTAGGCCTGAGCTATCTGTGCCTGCTGTGTCACCCTTTCTGGGTGTCCTGGGACTCTTCCCTGTGCTTTCAGTCCCACAGGAACCAAGGAGTCATCTGAACCTAGAACTCTAAAAGTTAACAGATTTGGTTTGTGTGTGGTTGTTTTGTTTTTCCTGCCGCCGCCCCCCCCCCCCCCCC
>Ga0065711_1042154_pt1 | contig 15600 bp, 7 predicted proteins | sample Hoacrofraction12_FD_59098 | JGI IMG/M metagenome (GOLD analysis project Ga0065711, IMG submission 59098) | Hoatzin crop microbial communities from Cojedes, Venezuela - Epithelial fraction 12 v2 (version 2) | ecosystem: Host-associated > Birds > Digestive system > Esophagus > Crop | place... | reverse complement strand
AAAAAAAAAAAAAAAAAAAAAAAAAAAGTTAATCTAGAATACTGATCCTCTCTTTAGTTCCAGCTTAGGGTCACCAAGGTCTTTTTTGATACACTGGAGTCTTTCTAGATTAAAGAGGACATTTAGTAAGAGTACAGCACCACCAAAGCTGTTAACTACCTTCATACAGTTTGCTGTAATTCCTAGTGAAGTACATCTTTAAAGACTCTATTTTATGCTCTTGGAAAATTATTTGTATACCAATAAAAGCTTTTGCTCTGCTAAACAGAATTCCAGCAACAGATATTTACAGTTAAAAGCTGAGCTTCTACTTCTAAAATCATATTTCTCATCTTAAGATTGTACTAACAGATCAGTATTTTTTGCTCTGTAAGAAGTACACTGCAAGAAACAGCTTTCGAACAACAAATATTCTACACATAGCATTGAGGTTTGGTTACTATGAAAATGGTACTTGTTGTACCCAGACTGCAGAAGCTTTACAACACAGTACATGTGCAACATTCAAACATTAAGTTTAATAAACATATGTATTTCATATTTCCAAGTCTTTCCCCTCCCCCAAGATGTTTACAGCTAGCTTGAAGCCAAAATGCTTTATGTACCTCCCTCCTCCCCACCCTGTACCCAAACTCTAAGCACTCACACACTTGTTATGGTAGGATTGCTCATAAGTGATGCACTGCTGGCATTGTTTTTTCCTCCATTCTGTTTACAAAAAGAGAAGCATATAGCATTTGTTGTAAACGTAGGAACTTCAAGCCTATTGATCGTGATAGTGAACCCTCTAAAGAAATTCCTCTGATTATTTTTGCAGTATGGTTCTACTATGAAAAGTGACTATAAAAATTACTGTTACCTCAAAGGGTCTGTTATGGAATGCTAAAAAACTCAAGGTAGTTTCATCACTGAAAAAACCCACAAAACAGCAACAGATTTATTTTTGGTACAACACTATCACAACTCCGTGTGTAAGACCACGAGCTGATTTTTTTTTTTTTTTTGCATACTTTACATGCTTTTTCCCCCTCCTCTTTTTAAACAGAGCTATAACCTACCATTGAAACTAAGCAAAACCACTGATGTTTTGTACTGAACTCTTAGAAATTAAAATTGCTGTTAATAGCATTATACAGGTATATACACATACATATGTATGTATATACCGATAGAACTAGAAGTACTAGCAATTCCCTTCAAAACGGTATTACTCAGAAGGAAACTTGTATACAAACCACCAAAAGACTATTTTCTCAGTTCTCGTGCATTTAGTCCATCTCCGATGCAGAAATTGGTTATACATACACAGCCAGTTTTCATACTGGAACAAAATCCAGCATGTTTTTGTTAGTTTTTATTTAGAAATTAAGCCACGTAAGCTTAAAAGGCCAAAGACCAACGACGACTGATGAATACTTCAGTTCCATTCACAGTCATTTACTTCACACACGTTTGGCTTACACACCAACAGTCTCATTAACTGTCACAAACAAATACAAAGCTCCTAGAAGGAACATGTCATTCTCACTTCAAAAGAAAATCTTGATCTAGCCTGATTAATTTGTTGCACTCAGCCAAGCCCAGACATTTGAAATGGGAGGAAAGTTGTGCATTTTTACTGCACCATGGCCATTTCGTAGGAGGTTTACCCTTTCTGTTTTAATATCCCATTTAATCAATTCATTTAGTAACCGAAACTCAAACCACTAAAATACAGCAATAAAAGAAACTGTGGGTTTATACAGAAGCTTTATAGATTTTAGTTAAGGCATTCTTTCATAACATGAATTACAAGTTAAATCTATTATAATAAACCAAAAAATTTATCTTCGTCAAGATATGTACTGCCTAAAACTGTTTAAATAAAGCATGTATTTACAAAAGAAATCTTTCAGATTCCTATGTACCTCACATAGGAAAAACTGAGTCACAGAATGTAGTATTAAGTATCACTAAGATACTTCACTATGAAGGTGTCTTCCCACAATCAAACTACAACAATACACGTTACAGGAGAAAGTCTTTAGGTTATTTTCTACGCTTATATGTTTTTTTTCTCCTCCAAAAAGCTCTGTGACTAGAATAAAATCAACATAAACAATTACGTATTTTAAAGCCCTGTCATACAGTCAGACTAGGGATTAACAATTAATTTAAGTAAAGCAAGGAACACCAACATTCTTCCTCTGTACAGTAACACATAGATGAGAAATAGCTAATTAATCAACCTAATATTTGCACAGATATCACTACCACTATATTGGATCTTAAAAGTTCAAATTGAGTTCACTTGTTAAAGTCAGTGAAATGACGCTATTGATGTAGCAAATGCAATTACAGCACAAACTAAGCCACTACTTACTGTTTAGTTCAATACCTACCTTGTTTTTTGTTGTAAATAATATTCTTACACAACAGGTCATTGTGACAGAGTACCACTGGCGATCCTAAATTTGACAGTCTTTCCTTCATCCAGGCCATCTCTTCCTGAAGAACTTGAGGACTTGGAATGTCACTTAAAAACCTTTTCAGGTATAAAAAGTCTGAGTGTTAATATTTAGTACTGTGCATTCCATCTCAAGCATTTGTGATGAAATAAATTATTTTGCTCTATAGTCTTCTTTCAAATAATTCAGTAGACCTTCTCCCAAACTAGAGTAACTCTTTCCTCTGACACCACAGCACTCAAGTTACAACAATTACTTCCCTCTGTCCTCCCCCAAAACAATTCTCTAAAGACAGTCTGTGCTGTAAAAACAACATCAGTGGAAAAATCAGGAGTAGAACTTGAACACACTCCTGCACATTTTTTAAAGGAGTAAAGATTAGAAGTGTTATATTAATTTAATTCACTGTTTGCTCACGTTACATTACTTCCTCCCAGTAGAATGCACAATAAGTATTGTATGTATCTATACTAGTCATAGTAAATATGCTTACGGAGGCATTTTCTCTTTTAGACTTTCAATTAACTACTCAAATTTTCTCAGTTTTCTTAAGAATGTAACATACAAAAAAAATTTAAACAACTTTGCTAGATCATTCTTTAATCACAATGCAGCAAGAACGACAGTTGGCATCAATGATTTCAAAGAAGTTCTATGAAGAATGCTTTAAGCTGGAATCTGCTTCCTGAGCAATATGAAGTTTGACAATATTGTACAAATGCTTCCAAATTGAGGTTTTAGCTGAAAAGTTTGATCTCCAGTCCCCAAGAAATACTGTCTTCAAGTCAGGCATTACAGCACAGAAATTTTATCTAAGTCAACTTAAATATAAAACATTGCTCCTAGTTTTGCCATTTCTCTCATCCCAATCTTCTAGTAACTGATGCTAGAACCCTTCAGAAATATTTTCTTATTTTGTTAATCTCCTAAGAAAAAAACAGTTTGATTTACAAGTCAAGAGCTATACTGGGATGCTAAAACCAAAGTGTGATTAAACCCTTAAGCCCAGGTGAATCTCCATGATAGCACAAGCCTAGAATGGCTGTGCAGATACCTCTTCCTCCTCTGGAAAACACTGTGGGAGCTCATCCCATCACCCAAACCAGCCTTTCCCTAACTTTACTTTTATGCCACCCAATTTTGGAAAATTTACAAGCTGAACAAATACAGGACAGCTAAGAGGTGCAGGTTAGAACGAACCAGCAGGACTCTTGCAGCCCCAGGAAACATACTTTCAGTATTCATCCCAGAATACAGGTCTCAGTCGGGGAGACTGATGGATCTCTTAAAAGCTGTTGAGAGACAACCACCTGAAGAAGTACTTCACTTGACCTTGGTTCTTTAAAAAGAGTAAAGAAAACTACCACCATTTATTAAGTGTCCAATCAAACCAAGAACTTTATTTATACATACACAATATACCAAATAAATTAAAAGTCTCTCCTTATTATAATTCACTTTTGTATAGAAGAGTATGACAAAAAAGAAAATTTTACAAACTTCAACACTACGTGGTAAACCAAACCTATTTTTTTAAACATTCTTCTACCCCTCAACCAGAAAGAGTGGGAAATCTGGAAAGCACATAATGAAATACCTACCTTTTATTTACTTCCTCATCCATAAATTCAGTGGGTATGAGAGAGAAATATTTCCCCATCTTCAGCCACAGATTAGATTTAGGGATCCATCCATTGTGTGCATGAATAGTATGGATTTTAGCAAGCTGTCTGGCAATAAGTCTGAAAAAAAAGTTTAATTTAACGTTCTATTTGCAAGAGATCTGACAGTCTTTATCATATTTTTCCTAGCAACAAAAGTCAAATACAATATATTTAACAGAAAAACAGCTATAGCGTAGCATCTTTAAAGAATCGAAAGGTTGTTAGCAGCACTACTTAAGTAAGTGGAGGCAGAAGGGATGAGTTCAGTTACCGCATGCATACTTCACCTGTATTTGCAGTCTACTCTTCAATTTACTTATCTTTAGAAGAGTTGACTCAAATTGGCTGCCATGGTTAGGCAAATACATTTCAGCGCATACATGAAAAGCTAAAACGTTAAGACATCAGGACTTTCTGTTCACCTCTAAGAGTTTAAAAAATTATGTCTCAATGGAAGACTGTCTTGAACCTATTCACAAAAGGCATGTATTAGAAACAGAGCCAGGAGTACTTGCTTTAATCAAGTCCAGCCCCCTACAACTCTACCATGTTACATGATCTCCCTAACGGTAATGTGCTAGTGTTAAATACTCACAATAAGCAGACCTCTAAAGAGTTTATAGTCTTCTGGGGAGGCAGCACGGATCATTTGTTCAGCACTGAAATACCATGATAACTAAGACAGAGGACAGTGAGCTGTCAAGAGTGTGAACATCAACTCAGTGCAGGCTTATAGAAATATTTCTTTTCTGCTTGCTCATAACTAAGCTTGAGATCCTTCGAGCCTGACAGAACACCATAAATGCATCACAGAACTTGAATAATGAAATAATAATTATAAAAACTTTAAAAAAAATAGAAGCTTACCTGAAAATATCTGGATTGCATACATGCTCTGGATCCAGTGCTTCTCCCTGCATGAACTCGTAGCACAGGCCGTTATTGAAAGTACAGTATAGTTGAGGTGCACAGCCATGAGCCTGCAACACACGGAAACTCTTCACTTCCTCATCTCGATCTACTAAGAGCTCTGTTTTATTTCCATAGATCCTGACTAGAACCACGTCGTCTGTTACATCACCCACATAGCAGCCAATTAGTTTATTGGTGATTCCATCGGTGAACAGCTGAAAAGTACAAATAATGCATTAGCAACTCACATCTGCATTTTCAATGTGCAGAAAAAGAATGCAGGTTATTCTTTCATTCACAAAACAAATGTTAACTAGATTGAGCATTAACAAAAGAAATAACAAAAAATAAAAAAAGAAATAACAAAAGATACAGGAAAATCATGGAGAAAATTGCAAGGATTTTTACCAATATCACATGAAAATAGAAGGAAAATGTGAAAACATGCTATGCTGAACTACAGAAATACTACACGCAGAAGGCAATAACTGAAAGCTCAATATTGTAAAATAAGTTTCCACATCACCACTCTGAAACTGCTGAAAATGGACGAAATCACAGCCGCAAAAAAGCAGCAATCCTAAACCAGTACAATACCATCCATGAATAGAGGCAGCATAAAATCAAAAACAATTTTGATGCACCTCAATTTCATTACTTGCTGATCAGTGCACAACTAGCAAAAGACACTCCTGGGGTTCTGAACTACTCCTTTTAAAAAGCAAAATTCAGGTCAGAAACAGTTCAAGTGCAGTGGTTATCATCCTCCCACTACCCTTGATGTTTTACTGATTGAGAACAATTCCTATAGTCACTTCGGCTCCTCTACAAATTTGAGACAGTACTTAAAATTCAAGACCCCAGTCTTCAGCCTCAAGTATCATTCCAAATTTAAAACTTCTGACAAGACCCACTATCCTCTCATTTTACTTCGTAACTGGTGTTTGCCATTTAAAAGATTAAAAAAGCATTTCAAGTCCTTATCCCTAAGATGTACATAAATGCAATTTTTAAAGCCCTGTAATTTACTAGACTTTGACCAGTCTAGTCACTGAGGCCTGAACATACTGAAGATGAAGCAAGTAACTTTCTACAAAAATAAGTAAGAGTAACATTTGAGCATTATGTTTATAGCTAATGACAACCTACTCACTGCCTTTCAAATAACAATGAAGTAAGGATACTACAGGCTCCTAGCTATGGAAAAGCAGGAGCGGAACAAGAAAACCCCACTCCTTAACTGCTGCTTCTCCTTTCGCATTGTGATGGTGAGGCCAAATAGTCACTATACAGGCTGAACTCTTGCAGAAGCTACCTGACAAAGCAGACTTGATCCTGAGTTACCAGGCTGCATGTAGTCAAGCATTTGAAATCCCACTCAATGACTGCAGGAATAACAGAGCAGTTCTTGATCTCCTCCTACAATCTGGGACAGTTGTACAGCTCAAAAAAACAGGTGTTTGGTACTCTGTCAACCCAGACTGAATGCTTAAGAACGTGCTAGATAGATAAAGACTACCCATATTAACTCCAGCTGTTAGGTAAGTGACTGAAGGACAAGACTTTAAGATTCTCAGGTGACAAGCAGCATCACAAGGAAGAATGCCAACATTTTTATAACTACTGAACAGCCTCCTGCAGTCTTCAGCGTAAGTAGTAAACAATTTAAAGCCAAGGTTCTCACGGCAACTGAAATTTATATCCAAGTGCAATTTTCTTTCAGTAGTTGCAGCCATGCCTCTTCTCCCACTCTGTTGCCCCCAAAACCCTAATTAAAACTCAACTGAAAAAGCATAAACTCTCACACAAAGCACGAAACCTCCTTTCAGGACTTTGCACTAAAACAAGAGAGCAGCAGGAAGTAGTTTCAAATTCATTAACATACACAATTTTCCCTTGGGTGGACATTTTGCAAGTTCAGTTTGACACCTTTCTTTAGGCAGTTCTCATTTAGTTAACTCTTCTGGCATACACAAAAAAGACAAATGGAGATACGGACTGAAGACTCTGGATATATTTTTTTTAATTCATAATTGTAATAGAAGTCAGAAATAAGTTGAAAAATAAAACATATATATCAGAATTTGAATATTAAGTGTTCAATGACAACAGTCTGAAATCCTTATTCACACATCCTCCCGCATTTCTTCTCCCTCAAACACTAAGTCAGGCCCAGGACAAAGATGCTGACAAATAAAGAGGTCTGTTGCATTTCAGACCTTGTATTACACACTAACATTTAAAGAAAAAGTACTTTTTTTCTTTTATTAAAATACACATCAAGAACAGGCAACTTCTCTACAAGCATTATCATTCCTTAGAACCTCAGACAGTTTTGGTGTTTTGGTTTCTTTTCAAAGCCAAACACAATTCAGAAACTTTGACTTCCCCTGCTCTCTTCCAATAGCGAGCCTTTATTTGGGAACATAAAGCAGTATCATTCAAACACAAAGAGACAGCTTATTTCCACATCTCAGGGATCTGGAAAAATCAAGCATCAGCATCTTATTTTTTTTTAATTCCTAAAGAAAAAAAAAAATATTATGTTGTCTCAAGTCTCCCGCATTTCGGAAAAGACGTTCACAGTGGAGCATAATGTCTTTTAGCTATTATGCCTTGCTTTCCTCAGCAGCCTTCTGCCAGGAGATGAGTAAACTCAACAAAAAATAGCTTAGGGTTCCCAAGCAGAGATGTAGAATAGCAGAGTATACAAAGCTACTCCATTTTCTTAAAAGAGTCAGGAACACTTAATCTCACAGAAGTAAGGTTCAGCAAATCATACACCTTTCATCTACATGGGGCAACCATAAATTCAAATACACCTGCTTACAAAGCTTCCTTGACAGAGTCAAAATTAAGACTTTACAATTCATGGACACATGTTATTACTAGCTATTATCTTAATAACCCAGAATAGGAGACAAGTAATGAAGAACCTTGTCTTAAACGGTCTTTACAGCAACTAAATAAATGTTACAGTGCTAATCAGTGCAACTATGAAAACTATACTCTTTAGCACCACAGATACTGGTTTTCACATTAAAACGAATACAGCTGTAGTCTAACACTACGTTACTGTTTGACACACAGGTGTTTTAAGTCTTCTCTGTGTACATAAGCATGTTGTTGCAACAATGCACAAATTACACTTTTATATTATATTGTATTCATTCATGACCCTCCCCTTTGAACTGTATTGTCACAGAACTGATCAGATCAGAAGGGACCTCCTGTGACCATCTAGTTCAACCTCCCTGCTTAAGCGGGGCCAACTAGAGCCAGTTGCCCAGGACTGCATCCACTGAAATCTCCAGGAATTCTGAAGACCCTACAACCTGTCTGGGCAACTTGTTCCAGTGTTTGACCACCCTCACAGTAAGAAAATGTTTTCCTGTGTTCAGATGGAATTTCACATGTGTTTTATTTTGTGCCCATTGCCTCGCCTGTCACCGGGCACTGAGCAGAGTTTGGTGGCTCCTTCTTCATTCCCCTTGGTAAGATGCCTGCAACCCTCTTTTTTTCAGACCAAAGAGCCCCAGCCCTCCCAGCCTCTCCTCATGTGAAAGATGCTCCAGTCCCTCGGTCATCGTCAGTGCCCTTTGCTAGATTTGCTCCAGTGAGCCTGTATCTTTCTCATACTGGAGAGCCAAGAACAAGACACAGCACTAATATGGCAAATCAATGTGGAAGTAACTGATTCTCATACATTTTATCATAAAAGCAGAATTAACTCCTTAAAAAGTATCTTGCCTGCCACACGTAAATGAAAACTTCTAAAACGTAGCAGTAGAAAAAGCTCTTATCCCATCATTGCAGGACCAAAAGTGAAAGGTCTGTTGAACTAGGAAGGATCAAAATCAGCAAGTATAAAACTCACTGCCCTCTCTGAAGAAAGCAAATTCTATTGTCTTTATTGTATAGGAAAGGTGGCAAAGAAAATAGGAGACAATTCCCAACGTACAATGGCACCACTTCGAATCACTGGAACTTATGTTACTGTTCTCTACTTCTTATAAAACAATCCTCTAATGAAGCTTGCCTTTCTCCCCATGCAAAACTGTACTATAACAAAGACAGGGCTCTAAGGTCATCAGAAATAGTGATACTACTAAAAAAAACAGAAGTTAAATAGTACTGATGCAAAGAAACAGCAAAAATTTTATTTGCTTATGCTGTTAAGCAGAAACTTCTGGCCCCTGTACAGCTTTTGTCATACTGCACAGGTCTATTATCCCTTTAAAACAAGTCTCATTAGTGTTAACAAAAAGAAATCTACAACAAGGAAATTGGACTCCCTCAACTGATAATTCAGCAACTTTACTTCTTATTAGCATCTATTTGTAACATGCTGCTATAAGTAATTATTTACACCCAGGAGCATTTTAGTTATTGCTTCTTAAAAGAGGAAGAAGCGTTTGCTTACTTTTCTAATAAATTATTCAGAGTAGACAACTTCCATATTCCATTATGAGAAAACACGTAATGTTTTCTACCACTAAAAGAACGTAATACTCACTTTATTTTTTATCCAGAATGCCTTCACTGGAGCATTTAAAGAACCAGTTTAGAACACCTTGCCTGAAACACAAATCTGAGACGCAGCAGAGCAAAACTGGAATTCTACAACAAAAGCACCAGTTGAGCAGCATAAACAGAGAAGGGACTCTGATGACACGGATAAGATAACCAGTTAACTCTCAAGACCACGTGGAAAATCATGGAAGAATCTACAGAAATTTATGAATAGCAGGTAGAAAATTCTGGAAATCAATCAAGACATACAGTGAGCCAACAGAAGTCAAGAACACGATGCAACACACAAATCCAGCACAAGACTGTGGTACTCTTGTAATCTGCAAAAAATTAATTATTGTGGTATGTATTTATTATATTGTAGTAAGCACTTTCAGGTGAGACAATGCAAAGCTAAAACCAAATTCTAACAACATTTTTGAAAACGGTATTTATACTGGTCCACAATCCAGAGATCTAGCTTGAAGTCAAGGCTTTCTAGCTTTATAAACCAGTTACTGAAATGCAGAGTGAAGGTGAGAAAGCTACAAATAAGCTTAAGTTACTACCGCAGTCTCAGAAAGCAGCACATGGCAGAAACAAGATAGTCCAAGTGAGTCCAAGAAAAGCAGAGAAAATTCAACCAAGACAAGAAGCACCTTTGAGACAGATTACTCTTCTCAGCAACGATCAGGTTATTAGATTCCTGAAAAGGGCATGTGATGGATATATTCCCATCTTGTAAGCAGGTGGTTCAAGAAAAGCTTATATCTGATCCTGTTGTTCCAGGTGCTCAAAAAAATTCTGATCACACCTAACAAGCATGAACAGGCAGAAATAAAGTGTTACAGGGGCAAAGTAGAAAGCACTTATCACTCACAGAAGAGACGTAAAACTAAGCAGATTTTTCCCTTCTAGACTGTCATTACATCCACAGGAGGAGAAATACAGAAAGCAACACTGTATTGCTGTAGAAACAGAACAGTGATATGAAGTTTCAGCACAAATAAGCAGGGATTCCCCCGATTCTACTGCTGAACCCCAGACTGAACATTAAGATCTCCAGAAATGAACAGACTTTTAATACATGCTTCTTCAATGCTCACAAAACTTCAAGTTTGTATTGTAACATGTAACTTCATTTCTTATGGAAAAGTATAGTCTATACAGGTACATGCACAAGTGTATCTCTCAGGAATTTCATTTCTTGAAATCAGGGTAGTTATTTCTCCACCTCTTTCTGTAGCTATTCCTAAAAGAAGGACAAGGTACAACTCATGGAAAATGCAAGCCTTAGATAAATTCTCAAATACTCAGTGAGGCTTACAAGCAACCTTATTCAAAGGTCTCCATGCTCTGGAGCCACATCCTCTAGATCATTATGCTTAGCAGGTAAAAGCCATTGCCTAGGTGATTTTGGTGGTCAGATGATCATGAACAAGACCATTTGGTGTAAAAAGTACCAAACCTAGCAGAGAGCCAGTAAGTTAATGGCACCCTTCCACGGCAAGTTGGGCCACAGGCTGAACTAGTAGTTTTCCATTGAACTCTTGGGAGTGCTCAGGTACGACAGCAGTTGACACAGAGAAAGCAATAGCACCACTACCTACGCTGTATAGTATCACTCCAATGTTTTTTTGGCTACTAAATCATCAACTCTGCAGCTTCAAGGAAGAACCCCAGGGAGGGTTCTTTGTTTGGTGGTTTTTGAGGGGAGTGTTTGTTTTTCAAAGGTTTTAACTGAAGTTTCACATCCTCCATATTCTCAATACAAAGATCATCTAAAATTACATGCAGTAGTCTATTATAAAATGCTATAGATACGTCACCCTTGCAAGGTCTGGTGTTCTGAGCTAAATGCATGATGAGAAAACTTTTTTTTTAAATGTCACAAGAAAATATCAAAGACAAACTGCACATTTTTCATCTTGTTTCTGAAGAATATTCTCCTACCTGAAAACAGTCAACATCAGGTAAGTAAGACCTCTAAAGTGATGAATTGGTTTAGACCTTTCTACAGACACTGTGATACTGATGAAAACAGTTTCAGATAGATCAGAAAAAAAAAATTAATAGGAAAGCAGCCTAAGATTTTATTCTGACTCAAAGAACTAATTTGCTGGTCCTCTCCTGGAAGACTTTGACATGAAATGGCCACGTAACAGTGGCAGAAAAAAAAAACCAGGAACTAAAACATCTTAGATAGCCACCTTCCTTTCCAACTTTATCAGCCTATAGCATAAATTATACACCATTACAGCACCAGATTCAACCTGTGTCTAAGCAAATACCGATTCTCTGGTATGTGAACCAGAGTCATCAACACACACACACCTGTATCTTGCACAACTGGATTACATCATGTACTGTGATGTGGCAGATCAATTACATAAAATGTCACCACTTGCAGAATTGCTGCCCCACCCACTGATATCACAAGAAACCCTTTATAAATTATCAAGCTTCCATCAGAAAGCTTAGTAAGAATGCAGAAACCAACCTAGCCTCAAGTGACATCTAATACTACCTACATTTCCCACTTACTGTGTGACATTGTGTTCAAGGCACACCTCAAATTACAGTTTTTCCACAACACATCAGCAACGCAGCCCATTCTGCAACTCTTTAACTTTTCTTACTCTTTCCTTCACTCATCACTTCTCTATTTAGAGATAACAGCACTTCAGGATGTTAATCTGTGAATTTAGTCCTCCCTCTTCACACAGTAACTACTTTCACAACTGCTGAAAACCACGATATCCTAAAAAGAGCCAAGCAGTAAAAATCTCTCTTGAAAAATATGACACTGAGATACAAAATAAAAACTTAGTTTACTTTGTTTCCCAGAGACTAACATTTTCTGTTTCCATTCAATTATTTCAATGGTTTAAATCCCACACATCTCTCTCTCTAGACGGTCTCTCAGACCTACAAGATACAGAATAAGCCATGGGATAAATGAGCAGTGGATCTGCGCTTGCTGAGTGGCAACTAACCTTCCCATACTGTAACAAAACACTGATCCTCCTTCAAATACTAACAAACGTTCTCCACAAAAGAGGTAAAATTTAAAAAATTCTTAAGATGGGCAACAGATTTTAAACTGTGACTGCATTTTTACATTAGGAAGGGTGATACAACCTCTTCTAAGGCAGCGAAGAGTAAAAACAATTCAGTTTTTATCTTTCATTAGTACTGTCCAGAATATAAAAATTGGAATGTCCACTGCCACAATTCAAGCTGTTTACTAACTCAAAACAGGATGTGATTGAGTTTTGAAGAGTGCTTTTGTTTATGAAATAAAGAAAAAACTGTTTCATGTTCACCACAATCAATTTGAATTTAGCAAACACTGAGCTTTTCAGAAGAGGGCTGGAAGAGAGGCCTCCAGAAATCCGTTCCAACCTGAACTACTCTCCAATTTTTTCACTAAAAATCAGCTGTACCAGAATCGAAAGTGACTACTGCAAAAAGCACAGATTTGTCTTAACGACCTTGCTTTGTATCACTGCAAAGCAGAGAAAGAAAACCTCAAGAATTTAACAGTTCGAAAATATAACACCCAGTTCTACACAACTCCTAGTACATCCTCCTGGGATTACAACTGCAGAAAGTATCTACATGAACATCAGTGTCTAGACAAGAAAATTTTGTTTCTCCTCACCAATGCAGAACTTGAATATTTGTACTGGTTTGTAGTGGTAATAATCACATATTACTTGAGATAGAGGAGGTACATTACAGTAAACCTGCTTATGATTCAGCAAATAATTGGCAATGCTTATGGACTCCATACTTTCTGATAAATAACGCAATAAAAGAATAATTTAAGCACTGAAAATTTAAATTATTTTCATCCTCTGTCCTACACATGTTCTATGCTATGATGCAAAATTTAAAAATTTTTAAAGACATTCATGATTTTAGATACTTCTAAATCTTAAAGAAAGTGAGGATTAAGCATTAAATATTCTAACTACACTGTTTCCAAATTGTTTAGCCGACTGAACAATTTGAGACACAACATTAAATTTTTGCAAGAGAAGTTAATCAACTTAAAGTCAAACCCTGGACTCTTCAACTTCTTACTAATTGTTTGGACCCAAGAAGTACTAAGAGCAAAGGTAGCTAACAGCAGTTTAATGGATGAAGTAGTAGTCTGTTCCACCTATCCATGTTCTTTGTCTACTTTGCTATGATACTGCTGTTTCAGATCAGTCAAGCACATTTTCCATGCAATATGCATTTCATCTCATTTTCATCTCCCTCCCAAATACATGCCCCTCTAATGAGGGGACTCCAAGGCAGGACCTTCTGTTCACTCCATCCTCTTAATAAAAAGTCATCTTTCCTTTCAGCGACTTACTGTATGTGATGCACGTGTAACAGATTGCAGTGGCCACGGTGGTAATACAAGTAGTTTCAAGCCACATACACTCCTGCTTGTTACATACGCATAGCGGTTTAAACACAGACTAAAGAGTTAAAAATACAAGGTCACTTAAGAGCTTCATGAACAGGATATTCTTCTGCTGTTCAAAAGGAAAAAAAGCAAGCTGAAAAGCTTTGTTCTTAAAGTAACTTGGTCGAAACAAAACTCAGACAATTTTTAGACAGAAACCTCTAGCCACAGACTATTGCATGACCAGTCAAATGCGCCCCTGTTCCACACCAATGGTACCGGTGTGTTTTACTGTTAATTGCTTTCTTGCGGAAGAGTGTGATGGAGGAAGGAAGCTGCACTTTTTTTTTTTCTTTAAACCTACTAGAACTTTCCTGAATGGTTAGTCATCCCTCCTTAATAAGAAAATGTTTCGTTTTCATTTATTAGTATTTCTGTATGAAAGAAAGAAAAATATTCTGTTGAGAAGCACCCTCATCAGACAGCTAACAGAACAAAAACACCGTTAATTTTAGCTAGTCGGGCAAGGAGCAGGGAGTCATCAGTGATCCTTATGGGTCCCTTCCTACTCGAGATGTTCCATGAACTCTAGCAACCCTGTCTGGCATTACATCTCGTGAATGTATTTTCATTGCACCTCAGGATGCTGGGCCCGTGCTTAGCTTCTGGCTACAGCCCTCAGAAATTACTTAGCAAAACCTCCTTAGCTTTATTTTCATACCAACCGGACTGGCATATGTCACGTTTCTTTTCCTACCAAGAAACTTGGGAAAATATCAGCCAATTTTTGCGCTATTGCCTCAGTATGCCCGGAACTACGAATTAGTTCCAGCAGCTCTCTTCAGCAGAGCTTCACCAAACAAGACGCTTCCCCATATTAATAACTGCTGAACAACGCAGTCGAAACGCGTCTAATCGAACGCTCAATTAAACCCACCGTTTAGTGGAAACTGCTCGTTTCGCGGGTAAACCGGCTGCAGACTCTCGCAGGGCCAGGTTCAGTACATTCTAGAAGCACAACAGCGGCCAGTCCCTGGCAGCTGACTCGCCACAAACACGGCTGCCGACTCACCTAGAGGGGACCGGGCTAACGGATGCAAGCACGGAGGGTTGGCGGGGCGGACACCGGCACGGGCACCGCCAGCCCCAAACCAAATCCCGCAGCGAGCCGGGGCCTGCGTTTATCTTTTATTTCTTACAGGCGACGGCGCGGGGAGCGCCCACCAAGGGCTCCGATGGCGCCCAGGGCAGAGCCGCGGCGCCGTTACCTCAGAGGCGGCCGTTACCTCGGCGGCGGCCGCCCCCCCCCGGGCAGGAGGGAGCCCCCCACCGCCTCACCAACACGTCCTGCTCGGCGCAGATCCGGCCGAGAGGGAACCGCACGGGGACTTCCCCTTCCGCTCCCTCGCCGGCACCGCAGCCCTCGGCTCCCGGGGCCGGCAGCGGGCGGAAGAGCTCCTCCAGCCCCGCTATCGGGGGAGGGGGAGAGGAAAGCGAGCGATGGGGCCGGGAAAGGGCGGGAGGGGGCCCGGGATGCTGCCGCGCCGCCACGCCCCGCCGCCAGGCTGCCTGGCAAATGGGGCTCGGCGCGGGGGGCTGCACTCCGGCAGCGAGGGGGAGGGGGAGGAAGCCAGGCGGCAGCTCCCCCGCACAATGGCGGCCC
>Ga0065711_1042152_pt1 | contig 15600 bp, 5 predicted proteins | sample Hoacrofraction12_FD_59098 | JGI IMG/M metagenome (GOLD analysis project Ga0065711, IMG submission 59098) | Hoatzin crop microbial communities from Cojedes, Venezuela - Epithelial fraction 12 v2 (version 2) | ecosystem: Host-associated > Birds > Digestive system > Esophagus > Crop | place... | reverse complement strand
CGTCTGAACATGAGGAAGAACTTCTTCCCTCTGAGGGTGACGGAGCACTGGAACAGGCTGCCCAGGGAGGTTGTGGAGTCTCCTTCTCTGGAGATATTCAAGGCCCGCCTGGACAAGATCCTCTACAGCCTACTGTAGGTGACCCTGCTTTGGCAGGGGGGTTGGACTACATGACCCACAGAGGTCCCTTCCAACCCCTATCATTCTGTGATTCTTTGATTCTGTAACATAAAATCATGGGTCATCTGGTTGTTGCTGATAAGCGCGACAGTGAGTTTTTGAATCAAGGTACCAAGCTGTGTTAGTTAAGAGGGCTCCCTTAGTAATACGAGGCCTGTTTTACTCACAGCTACTGAGCAAATGCAGAGTGGGACTTTGACCCAGACAGTTTTCACTGCTGTACCTTTCCATATCTCCTTAGTATGGTGTCCTCTGGCTTGCTTTCCGTTCTCCTCCTTTTCTTCCACCCCTGAGCTCTTGCTCCGCTCACACAGTGCAGGAACAAGTTGGATCTTTGAATGCATTGCTGAGCCAGAGAAAAGGTACCCAAGGCCTGTTCACGCAGTGTGGCTGCTTGTCCTTTGTGCCGAAGGGTTTTGTCATGTGTCAGTTTGTCTAGTGTAGAAGATGGAGCCTTTTAAAAAATGGAAACTATGTTAACTTTAACAAGGACCAAGCAGAACAGAAGGAAACTTTTGTAGCTTCTGGAAACTCAGATAACTTCAGGAATGAAGTGAAATTTTGAAATTATTTTTCCTCCATATGTATTGTGGCGTATCAGGAGATTTGTTTCTCAACGAAAGACCTGTCCCTTGACTCACTCTTATGCCTTTCATATTTCCATTTTTCCTCCCTTTAAATTTTTAACTATGTCTTGGCAACCAAAGCCCATTTTTAAACAAAATGTATTCCATTGTCATTCTCCAGAAAATGTTACCCAGCGGTAGCCACCCGTCAGTTCTCCTGTGTGTGCCTCGTCATGAGCTGCCCTCCTTCTCCCTGCAGAGAAACCACCTTGTGAGTTGTGTGTTTCAGATGGTACACTTTATTCTTCCGTGATCAGTGTCTCCCTGGTTGCCCACTGAAGCTGATGCCTGCACCTGTCCACTTACAAGATATTTCCTCAAACATTCAATGGTAATGTTGCAAAGAAGGAAATGCTAAGAGTAAACCTGAAGGAGGTACAGCAGCTGTAAATGAAGTGGCCTTCAAGAAATCCTGCTGATGTTAATAAACCAAGCTCTTTATAAATCTCCAGTCTTCTGAGCAATTAATGCCATCAGAAGATGCATCCTAAGGAAAAGAAAGAAAGAAAAAAAAAAAGTAAAAAAACCCCCAAACCCTTTACAGGTCCATAATCTTCCTCTTTTTCTGTTCCAGCTGGCTTAATTTGGCTATCTCCAGATCCCAGGATTTTCCTTCTGGGACAATTAGTTTATTAGTCCAGTTTACAGGTAGAATTGTTGAAGCTCCTCATTCTGTTTCTATTCATAGCCAAGCGTAAGTTCACAGGTTTTTCTTTCACATATCCACATTTGCACAGCACATATCAATGCAGTTTGTGGTGTGGATTGAAGCTCAGTTTGCCTGCAGATAAGAAGCCTGTGGAGCAAAACTTGAGTGTTTCTGGCATCCAGGGGACTTGCGAGACCACTTTTCAGTAATCACAAGAGACAGATTCTCTGTGCACATAAATCATGTGTGTTCAGCAAGAAAATGACTATTACATTTCAGTTTCCAAGTAAGTCTCTCTTAATAATTTTATAGTATACTTCTAGTTCCCACAGTGATGTTTTGCTGGGTTTTTTTAAGCTTTGAAGTTGTGCATTGAGTGTAAACCTGGAAATTGTACGCTTTCCTTTTTGTTTCCAATAATGTTTCCACGGGGAAAGCGTAGAGCGTGCTCTATTTAAGCATTCAGTGCTTTGATTTTTGTTCTTCTGCTCGTAAATAATCAGTATTCATCTGAATACAGCATCAAAAAGGGAATAAAATATTAAAAAATATCTTAAACTTTTTTCTGCTATAATATACTGTGAAAATAAATAAAAACAACCCTTCACACTAATTTCAAAACCTCAAGTTATTTTGTGTATTTGTTGAAAATTTCTTCAAGCATGTTACATAATCAAAACTTACTTCTGAATTTATTTTACTTTTCTGTAGTTTTTGAATGATTACAATTTTTAGAAACTGTGTATCTGTCTTTTGGGTGAAGCTTAGCTCTGCTGATGACAGCAACATTTTTCACCTCACTTTTTTCTGTTGATGGTAGGCATTTTCATGTTTCTCAACCATGAAATGTATGTTAGCACTGCTTCTGACACCTGGGAAGTCAGATTATGTTTTTTGGCTGGTAGGAAAAGCAGATGAAAATAATGGTTCTTGTTCACAAACCTCTCCCAGAAAGTGCAGTGCCCCTTCCAATTTCTTTTGTCTGTATAGCAGAAAAGAATTGTGGTGAAGCAAATGTTGTGGCTACCTTCCTTACATAACCATTTGCCAGAAGTAAGTACATGTGTGATTTTCTTATCCTTTGTGGATGGACTTTTACAGTACACCTGTGGTCATGCACCTTGTACTTCAGGTGTTAAAGGATTAGGGTACGGCAAGAAATTGTTTATCAGCTTTAGGGTTTCATCTTTTCTTTTTAAATAAAACCCTCTCTCTTTATATTATACTAAAAGATAAAGTTATTAAGATTGCAAAATCAAGTGTTAAAACCAGTAAATTTATCTGTTCCTCCACTTTGGCCTTATATGTCATGAGACAGCCCAATAATATGACAACATACCTATATTCCTATGTTCCGGCATTCACTGAACAGGATGAAGGGTATTAATGAATGAGTTGGAATTCTCATATATTTGCAACATGATGAGTTGCAGCATCGCTTGTGGCTGGTAAAACAAGGCATGGAGCCACAGAGTGAAGTGAAACAGTGAAATGAAATAGCGAACATTGATTGCATACCCTGCACAAATACTGATCTCAGTGTCCCTTGGTGAAAAATAACATCTGACTTTTTGATTCTAAAGTACATTTGAGCGAGCTTTTCTTGTGTGACATATAAATACAAAATGTGAGTGTATCTTATAAACCTGTTTTATATGCACCTGTTTCACACAGAATGACAGAATGGTAGGGGTTGGAAGAGACCTCTGTGGGTCATCTGTCCAACCCCCCTGCCAAAGCAGGGTCACCTAGGGCAGGCTGCACAGGACCTTGTCCAGGCAGGTCTTGAATATCTCCAGAGAGGGGGACTCCACAACCTCTCTGGGCAGCCTGTTCCAGTGCTCCGTCACCCTCAGAGGGAAGAAGTTCTTCCTCATGTTTCGTTTGGTTTGATATGGGACATAGAATTGACTTCTTTTATACTTGACTGACATTTTTGTGCTTTTTACACACTTTTTATAGAGAATGGAGCAATTCAGATAAATAGTTTTGTATTAAAGAAAGTGAATTTGACCAGATACATGGCAAAACCTCATTCTTTTTATAGGCTTAACATCTAGAAACTAAAAATACAACTTAGGATCTCCTAAGTGAGCTAAACATTCTGGACTGCTGTTTTAATCCTTTATTGAACAGGTGGACAGTTTTGCAGATCTGTGCTCATTTTTACTACGTTATGGACAAGTTTTCAGTGTGAGAGCAAAATGCCTTTTTTTGCTTTTTCAGGTATTTTTACAAACTACCTGATAGTATCTGGTACTGGGAAGCAGACAATTTGGGATTAAAGAACTGAAAATTAGTCATGAACTCTGTATGTGCATTATTGCCTTACAACCAAACGATAAGAAAATGCGCTGTAGGATTTCTGGTATGTAAAGGTGTCTACTGTAGTAAACACTGTCCTCTTTAAAGTATTGGAGCAAGCTGAAAATGGGGGAAAAAAAAAGAGATCAGAACATCTAATGCAATCTGAGGCAATACATACTTATTTGGAAAGAAATAAACTTGTGAACTGGAGCATGGTTTAATGTACTGCAAACCTGCAGTGTAACTCCAGAGTACGCTGGGATCTTTCACTGTCTGAACAAGATGAGCCAAGTCTATGTCAGATTGTCTGACCAAGGCAAACAAGAGGGCTGAAACTGCTCTGAGTAATAAATGATTACTACATGAACCTTTTTTTTTTTAATTAGTATTTTTTGTGGATGAATTAACTTGGTTCAGGCATCCTTTTCCAGCATTCAGAAGTTGCTTTGCTATTTACTTCTGAATATTAGAGCTAAACAATTGTATTTGTCATGCTAGGTGACGTTCAGATATTCTCTTCCTCCCTCAGCTTTTCTTTCTCCCATTTATGCAGAAAAATCCCTGAAAGTGAGAGCAATGCCCAGATTTGGTTGCTGGTGCCTAGCACAAATATAAAAGCAGGCTGCAGCTAGAAACAAAAGTGAATATTCTGGACTGGATGGGTCAGCATCTGAAGGATGAAATGCTGAGAGATACACACGCAGCGAGGAGGGGTCCTGCGGAGGGGCTGAGCCAGCCTGGGAGAGCCGGGGCAGGTCTTGCAGAGCTCAGCAAGCAGGAGGACTGAACTGGGAGCCAGCGTCCAAATGTGCTCACAGTAATGAGAGCGGAGAACTGGGGTTTTGTGATTAACTGATCGATTTAATAGTTAATCTGTCTCAGCTCCCTCCACTCTAAAATATTGACAGATACCTTTAATTACCTCACACTAGTAGTAATTAGTCTCAGTTTGTTTCAGTGGCAGTTCCAGAAGTATTTGCTGCATGTGGCTATATTGTAAAGTCAGGCAAATTAAAAATATGGATGCTCCATTTTGCTGTGGTATAGATGGTTTTGTATCTATATTTTGTTCAGTGTGTGCTTTCTATTTTAAAAATATTTCTGTATGTAAGTTCTGAAAATAAAAGCTGAAAACCAGATTTTTTTTAACTTAATTGGATTGCACAGTAGTGCTTCCCCATATTGTTCTGAAATGAAAACATAATAATAACTAAAATTATTCCAGAATTGAGCTTTATAGGGAACAATGTTTTAATATCCATTTAGACGAGCTTTGAGTTACAGTAAATGACTGAATCTGGAACTTCACTTGCTTCAGGTCAGTACATGGAAGCTAGCAAGCTCGGTCAGAGATCCCCTGGAAAGTAATGTGCCAATTCAGGAAACAGAAATCAAATACATCTGTCCACCAATGGAGTTCTTAATAGTCATGAATTGGTTTTAATGTCACATCCAATTTGTTGTTAGATTTTTGAGGCATCTCCCAACAGACAGGGCTTCGGTGATTTTTTTGTTGTTGTTGTGAACTGTTCAGTTTTTCCTGGATAACACTTGTTCACTGCACTTGAGATCTGTTTCCTACTGTTTTGAAGCATGCCTTGTCTTTTGCTTTGCCTAGAAATGTTACTCAGTTGAGTGGTGATTTTTGCTGGGATAAAACAAGGAGAGAGGAGTGTAGGATGGCCTTTCTGAAGTCTTGCAGACCTATTACACAGACATCTGCATGGGGGATAGCTCTGGCCAGAAGGAGCTTCCCTGGAAATATTTTTGTGTACTTCTAGGTTTTACAGTTGATTTTACTACTTAGTCTGCAAAAGTTTCTTTCTAGGGTCACGTTTGTTCTTTTTACTCCCAGTAAATGCTTAACCTACACAGAAGCATGTATACTTGACGCATTTATAATATTTGATTAATTAAATGCTGAGAAACTATAATAAATGCTTACATTACTTTGCTTTGCTAGGTTAATTATTTTAAAAGATAATTTCTTAAGTATAACTTAACCTTCCCCAATTTAAATTGAATATATAGCTCTGCTTTAGCAATTTAGTATGTAGCCCTTAGCTTTTGTGTCAGAGAATTATTTTCTCCCATCTCCTTCATTAAACAGTTGTTGGAAACCCTCAGTTTATAGACATTTGATTAAGTCATTGGTTTCTCGTGATTAAGTAACGAACGACAGCAACTGACAAAGTAAACACCCTCAGAAATTATGTCCAAAATATTTTGCTGTGAGCTTGACACCAATTCAATGACAGTGTCTCAGGCAGTGAAATTCATTTACTATATTGGATAACTCCATCAAAATCTGATCAGTGCAGCCCAGTCAAGGATGACTCTGATTTGCTGCTAGAACAGCTTAATCATGATGACATATGTTGTCATTAGGGCTCTGTTGGTCCACCATGGTTATCAAAGGCACTACTTTCTTAAAGCCATTAATTTCTTTATTGCAATGATATTCCACAAAATGACAATACAATAAACTGGCCCTCTCCTACTTGCAAGAGATGTAACAGAAACTTAATCTTTATTTCAGACAGGAAGGAAGAAAGAACAGCCTCAGTTTCCATGTAAATGACTTTGTGTTGCCTGCTTCCCATGTTTAGTTAACCCTGAATACATTTCCAGAGAAGTAGCAAGCATTAGATTTCAGCATTGTGTGACTACATAAACATCATCATGCCTGTGAATTAATGGAATAAATTGAATACCTGAGGTTTCTGTGTGAGAATTAGCAGGGGAAGGGTAATTTCTTTCAGACTGAAGGCTCTTACTCATCACTGGAGTGCTTTGAGCATCCCTGTAATACAAAGTGCTGTTGCCACCTCTCCTCCCAGATCTCTGTTGTTCTCCTCTGGTGTAGCCGCAGAGTGAAGGGGGTCGTCTTCCCTGTTATGAGAAAGGACTCTTGTTGCTTCACTGCTGAATGAGATTTCACTTGCGTTTTTTCATTTCGTGGCAAAGTTTGGAAAGGGTGAGGCGGAGCCATGAGCTTCATTCTGCAGAGCTTCTCTGGGTAGGAATGGAAATGGGACCTGTACTTCATGAAAATGTGTTGAGGTGCTGCCTTACAGGCTGGCCTGTGTTTGGCCGTATTGCTTTGCCTACTCCTGTCCCTGAGACAGGGCCAGGGCCAGGCCCAATCTGGCCTTTCACTGTCCTCATTTTTTCTCATGCTTTGAAATAATTCTGTACATTACTATATCTATTTGAAAGGTTTACATCTTCAAACTGTTTAATTTTTTTGGCTTTGCAAATAAAACGTATAGAAACTGATTGCAACTTGTATATAGTAACTGCTTCCTATGCTATTCTACCCTCGACAACACCAGCATTACTGAAAGATAAGACGAGCATTACTTTCAAGCTTAGCTTTACTGGTTTGGAACACAGCTGTTTTGAAATGTGCATGGTAAAACAGAGATGAAACAAAATCTTATGTTTCCTGTGTATTTAAGGACTATAGCACTTCTAACTACCAAAAAAATGTTAGGGCTGCATTGTAATGCAGAAAGTATGAGAAGTCTTCAGGGAGATGTTTTGACTATTACAGAATGTGAGGAGTATCCACTGAGGACGAGATTACAGAGGAGCATTAGATGACATTATTCAGCATGTAGCTGAAAGGAAATGACACTGCAGTTCAAGGGTGATGAAACATGTGTGAGACCATTGATGAGATTGTGCTGTGGAAAGAGATTTTTGCAATGCTTTCAGTTTATAACTGGATTATGTTGCGAGATTCAATGGTACGTAAATAAGATCATGTAGGAAAGCTGTAATGTTCATATCTTCTCCAAAAGGACAGAGGTAATGTTGAGAAAATACTGTCAGTATAGGGTGAATGTGGTTTTTGTTTTCTTTACTGTCATCTATGCAATGATACAGCAGGTAAATAAGATTTTTAAGTCACGTGTGAAAGCTTTTACCCGCAATGTTTTGTGGGAACATCTGAAGGAAACACTTTGCTCCATGTTTCTGCAGGCAGTAATCTGATTGAATAATAAATGAATTTAATGAGATTAATTTAGATATATGTGGAAGTGAAGTTGTGTGAATATTGGTTATTGCTTATCATTTATGCTTTAGTAACGTTTTAAAATTCTCTGTTTATGCTGATGAAAGATTATTTTGAGTTTTGATCAGGTAGGAAAACCTTTCTGAAATTATTTGCTGACTCATCTGCTCTGTGCAAAAATCTGTTGCTGTATGCTTCGTAGTTGTAGTGAAATAATTTCTTATGAAAGAAAAAACAATATTTTGAAGCAAATCATACATAAAAAATGGCTCACAGACTGTCTTAAAAAGCCTTAATATTGATTTTGAAATTATCCTGATGCAGTAGTATTTTTCTTGTCATGTTTGTTGAGAGTAAGATGATAACTGATATTTATTTTTCAGTAGGACTGACAAATAACAATCAATCTGTGATTCCTTTGATGCATTTTTATTATGTTCAGAGCAAGGATCTTGCTCCGTGGTTGTAGCTACAATTTAATCAGTAAAGAATATAAATTTTCTGCTTTGACAGCCTAATGATGTAGAAAACTCTGAGGAAGGAGTGGTCAGTAAAGAGGTAAGTGCTTACTGTTCATACCCTTTTTCAAAGGAAAATCTTGCCTCTGCTGTATAAGGTAGATTTTGATTTTACTGGTGCAACAGATACCTTAGCTGCTAAGTAGCACAGCTTGTCCATTAAAAAAAAAAGGAAGCTGAACCATGTAAACAAGGTTTTACTTTGTATAATATGTATAATGCAAGAGATTGTCCATACCACTTGAACTGTCGGTGAAGTAGGCCAAATGTTACGTTACTCATTAGTCTAGTTTGTATCGTGAAAAATAAATGTATACTGTAAAGATACTACTTGTTGGTGTTTTCCTTCTTTTTTTTCATTTAAATGACAAAGTAGTTTTTCCTAGTCTTTCTCCGTAAGGGCTAATATTCTTGCAGCTAACTGCAACTGCATCAGAGGCCTGTGATTTTTTGGAATGAAAATGGATTACTGATTTTACTGAGTCCATTTAATATTTTGATGTTTTGATATTAGGTTTTCTTAGTTTTGAAAGTGAGGAGTGTGGTGAATACTTTATCGTATGATGGTAACTTTAAGAAAATGTGTAGTTCTGCCCCAAACAGAACAGGGAGGACTTTGGTTTCCAGTTTCTCAGCGTCCTTTCATCATCTGAGGGTATTTGGAAACAACGATATTATTCCTAGAATACAGTCAACCAGAAACAAATAAAAGGTAGGTGAGAGGTCAGTACCTCTTGTCAATGTGATAAGAACTTGAAAATTTGCAGGTGTTGTAAGTATCTGCCTAATGAATCTAACATGAAATGAGTTCATGGTGGTAGCTTACAGGCAGTCTAGCAAAGACTAGTGAAAGTGAAATTAGTACGCATGGTGCAGGAAAGGAGAGGGAATTGTTACAGATACAAAAGTATCTTCCTGTGTTTGAGGCAGTAAAAAGAAATGTTTGTTAGCAAGGGAAATAGTTAACACCTTATATTGCAACAGTTGTTTCTAATAGGAATATATCTGGGAAGACTGAGTTGACAAAGTCCAGTTGGTTTATTGATTATAGCAATCTATGTAATGTATATGTTGTACCAGTCGTGGTAAGCTCTGTATCCCACCATTCTTACCGGAGACCATCTGAGAGTACAGTCGCATACACTACTCGCTTTGCTGAAAGGGTGTATCAATGAGCAGTATTATCAATGCCTTTTTTATTGGCTTGTCAAGAAACATGCACACAGGTACTGTATGAAATACAAAAACCAAAACATATTTGTAGGTGTTCTGTTCTAGACACCGTCTGGTCTGTATGTGATTTTAGGATTGCATTAACACAGTATTTGGGATTTTACAACTGAAGAATCATGGAGATCTAATTCACAATTTAAGATAAGGCAGGAAAGGGGCCTTTACTTTTCTAGAAGCGATGTAATTTATTAATTATCACTTAGCTAAATTTGTTCCTGATTCAGAAATTATGCAATGTCCTGCTACATGTAGTTTTGTATGTAGTATTAAAGGTATAAACTTGGTAACGTGTTTTTTATAATATTACCTATTGTCACTTTGGGAGGTATTTAGATGCCTAGATCAAGACCTCTTCACAGACTTAGTGTACGTAAGTGTAGGCTTCCATAGCAGGGCAATTCAGAGCACCTAAATTAAACTCATCCGTAATAAGCTCCTAAAAAGTCTCTCTGTATCTGTTGCTTTTATAAAGAAGCTTGCAGAGTGTAGTGATCTTGCTTGAGCGTGTAATATACTTAGTGTTTGGTGATGTGAATACTCCTGTATATGTTTTCTGGTGAGTATGCTGCTAAACTAATCCAACATTGCAGATTATGGTTTCATACCTGAGGATAAATTTTGAACTTGAATAGGCTAGAAATCTATCTGTTTGTCCCATTTGTAGAGATTGTTCCATAATAAACATTTTTTCTTTAAAGCACGCTGAGGTTTCATGTATCACAATAGTGCAGGGATTTTATATTAGGATAAAGTAAATGTCATTACAATTGTTGTTTGGCAAGAAAGTGTCTGTAAAATAGATCAACAAAACCTGTATTAGAAAGGACACAATGGCAACATTGGTAAAACTTTAAAAAAGAAAAGGTGAAAAACACAGAACAAAAAGGGGGGAGAACCCGGCCATATATATATATATATGTATATATTTTTTTTTTTACCTCTTTGGAAAGCATTGTACTGGTACTTACAACAAGCTTAAAAGTGTTTGGAACAAGTCTGTTTCAAATGGTTGGCTGAGTTACCAAAAGCTGGGTATTGTGATGTCAATCAAAACACACCAGGCAGGGTTCCAATCTGTCAATCTATGACTAGAATCTCTGCAGGAATCATACAAAACAATTAAAAATTGGGAAAGATAATGTTTCAGTCCGTGTCTCCTTACATAGTGATAACTCTAATTTGGGAAGGTGCTCAACCCTCAAATTTGAACACATGCATTTTTTCAAGACAACTGTGCTGAACTGTACGTCCAGTTGAAAAACCACAAACCCAAAAAGAACCCCAAACAAAAATTTTTCACATTTGCATGAACAACTGTATATATGTATGACAGATTCAGTTCGGGTGTGCTGGACAAGTTAATGATAATACTGCTGCTACTATTACTACTACTGAGAAAAAGTTGAACTCTGATGTGTCTACCTGTCTTGCAACTTGCTCACTCCTTAGTAATGCCAGTGACATTTCTGGCACTGCTATAGGAAGCAACTAAGTTTTCTGAAATATTTTGATGAGAGAAGCTCTGACTTCATGGAATTCTGTTAACTCTGAAAATTGGCTGCCCATGTTTTACACGTGGTACCTCAAGGGCAGCAGAAGCCCTTGCTGTGCATGCTCATGTGGATTGCTGGAAGGATATTGTTGTAAACGCAATGCTGAAGGACTTGCCAAGCTTCCTGTGCAGTGTTTTACCTCTAATGTGTATGGTAGCATATCTTTAGAAACATCTGACAATTCAAAATGAAATGTGGATTACTTCCTGTTAATGTGTAAAAGAAAACAGTTCACACCCAGTATTTCTTAGTTCTTTGAACATATGATTGGCTTGGCAGAATCAGACTAGGCAATCTAAGCAAGTTCAGTCTCCTTTCCACTGGATATTGTTACTCTGGCAAAGTCCATGTGTACTAAGTGCTTTTATGTATTTGCAATGGGTAGCTAATCAGTTTTATGTGCTCCCAATCTGTGGGAGTAAGATATATAATGTACCCTCTCATACCTGCTGTGCTGGGTTTGCATGGCAAGGTTTTGGTAGCAGGGAGAGCTATAGGGGTGGCTCCTGTGAGAAGCTGCTGGAAGCTTCCCCTATGTCCAATGGAGCCAATGCCAGCTGGTTCCAAGACGGACCTGCTGGCAAAGGCTGAGTTCATCAGCAACGGTGGTAGCATCTCTGGGATAACATAGTTAAGAAGGAAAGTAAAGCCCTGTGTAACAGCCATTGCAGGAGGAGATGAGTGAGACGATGTGAGAGAAATAACTCTGCAGACACCAAGGTCCGTGAAGAAGGAGGGGGAAGAGGTGCTTCAGGTGCCGGAGAGGAGATTCTCCTGCAGCCCATGGAGAAGACCATTGTGAGGCAGGCTGCCCTCCTTGCAGCCCATGGAGGTCCACGATGGAGCAGATATCCACCTGCAGCCTGTGGAGGACCCCATGCTGGAGCAGATGGATGTGCCTGAAGGAGGCTGTGACCCCGTGGAGAGGCCACCCTGCAGCAGGCTCCTGGCAGGACCTGTGGACCTGTGGAGAGAGGAGCCCATGCTGAAGCAGGTTTGCTGGCAAGGCTTGTGACCCCGTGGGGGACCCACGTTGGAGCAGTCAGTTCCTGAAGGACTGCACCACGTGGGAAGGACCCAGGCTGGAGCAGTTTGTGAAGAACTGCAGCCTGTGGGAAGGACCCATGTTAGCGAAGTTCATGGAGAACTGTCTCCCGTGGGAGGGACCCCAAGCAGGAGCAGAGTGTGAGGAGTCTTACCCCTGAGGAGGAAGGAGCGGCAGAGACAACGTGTGATGAACGGACCGCAACCCCCATTGCCCGTCCCCCTGTGCTGCTCGGGGGGAGGAGGTAGAGAATTTGGGAGTGAGATTAAGCTTGGGAAGAATGGAGGGGTGGGGGAAAGCTGTTTTTAAGATTTAGTTTTATTTCTCATTACCCTGCTCTGACTTGGTTGGTGATAAATTAAACTACTTTCCCCAAGTCGAGCCTCTTTTGCCCATGATGGCAATTGATAAGTGGTCACTCCCCATCCTTATCTTGGCCCATGAGCGTTTCATTATATTTTCTGTCCCTTGTCCAGTTGAGGAGGGAGAGTGATAGACTGACTTTTGTGGGCACCTGGCATCCAGCCATGCTAAATAGCGACACCTGCCAACTCCCATTCAATTTTGTGAGCACAAGGGTTCTCAAATGTTTATACGGTTGATCACATTTCCATCCAGACTGCTGTGTGGGCCACCTGCCCCTTCTTTGCAAATATATTCCAGGAGAATTAGAGCAACTGACTCCTGAGGGATGTCTTTACTCTAGTTTATGGAGTTTTTAGTGAAGGTCAGCAGCTGGAAATCGGGAAGGAAAAAAAGAGCAGCATACTCTTATTTACCTGTCTGTGAAGCACAAAGAGATTCATAGATCACATGGGCCTGACCCACCATGCAAGAAAACCTCTGACCATTCCCCAGCAGTGTAATTGCTTTGAATGTTCTATTCTTCATACGTAGGTGAAAAAAAGAAAAGCGGACATAATGTGCTAATGTCTGTCCTGAGATTTGTTAATGAGTAGGAAGAGAAAGCGGTTCAGGGCCAAGATTGGAGCGCTCAAGTTGGTGAGGTACTACTGTTAGATTGACAAACCTGTGAGATGTACGCAGGGTCACTCTGCCTCCTCTGCTTCCACCACACCACGTCCCAGCAATAGTCTCTTTTTGGTTGAGTTACCAGCTGACCAGCATTTTTGTTGACTAGTTGAAACTGCTTCTGGAGCTGAACCTGGTTTTGGACTGGTGACCATCCCTGTTCAGGAACATGGACCATTCTTAACAGGAAGCTTTGCAAAATGTTCAAAACTAAGACCTTTCTTACCAAGTGTGCCTATAGGACACTTTTCTTTTAAGAAAATGTTCTGATTAATTTATTACTTGTATTTCAGTGAGGATATTTCCATAATGTATTTCCAAAGAAAGGACTCTTTGGAAGTCCTTTCATGCTCAGTTGGACATTAAGGCATGTACTTAGCTTTAAATGTGAAAAAGCTTCTACTGAATTACTGATTGATAACTTTCATTATTGAGATCTTAAGAGAAGACAGGTTTGTGAAAATGCTGTGCTCAGGCTCAAAGCAAGCCTGTACTTGCAAAATTCTTCCAATGAATATTAAATATTAAATTAATAAAATTAAATATTAAGTTTTTAATAGTAATGAATATCAAGTAAGAGATTAATAATCTCTCTTCCATGGTTACTTTTTGTCCTACAAAGTTTGTTGTCATTTAATACACTTGAGGATTGCTTAGGTAGCTAAGTGTGATTGCAGTGACTTGAAAAAGTACCTTCTAACGATGCTTGCTTGAGTTTGTGGGTTGGCTGTGTGGTGGTTTAAATTAGACTTTTATGTTCATCAGTGTGGTAGGAGGACATGGAAAAAGAAGACTTTTGCAAAGACTTGTGAGAGCAGTTCTGAGTGAGAATTGATTTGGGGTGGTAGTACTCAAGGAAATGAGACTGAGAGAGAGGAGCACTTTTCCTTTCATTTAAGGAACTAAGAGTAATTTTGCCTAAATTTCAACCAACCAACCAAAAAACCAAAAAATGTCATACAATCTCCCAGGTTTTCATAGGGGAAGCCATGCATTGGGATCCCGTGAACATTTATTTATACTTCTGTACTGATTTTGTTGAGTTCAGTGAGCAGATAGTGTTGTACTCTAGAAATTCTGATCATGCAGTTATGGTATACACATCCTGGCATTTATAGTTTCTTTTTTTCAGTGTAATTTTGTAGAAGTGATTTGATATGCATGTTCCTCACTTTCTTGACTGATTTCAAGTTAGAATAATGTTATTTCCCTGTTTTACAAGCTATTCAGAGTTAAATACTTTAAAGAATGTGACAGACTTAAATCTTGTGGTTATAGTGGTCATGCACATACCTTTTTATAGCTATATTGCACATGAAAATATGAGAATATTTTTGTATTTACTCTATTTCTAGATTGAGAAATAATGCAGTTGAAGTCAGAGTACTGGAAATTGACATAATATTTAGTTTTACATGTTAAACATCTTTACTTAATGTCTTTGCTTGCCTGTCTCAGAAAAATTTGTAGCAGAAGCCATAGAGATATTTCCACAGTGTTGACAGTGTGTCATGTATTTTGTTCTAGCCTGTATTTGCTTAAAAAAATGTATTATTTTGTGCATGCACTTTTATATGTATTGATGCATATATAATTATAATTTTAAATATGTAGCAAAATATGTATTTATAAATAAATTTTTATAACAACAAGTATTTAAACATTTAACCTGTATTTCAGTCAGTGAAAATATACTAAATTGTACAGCAAGTACCAAGTAGTACTCATTTTCAAGTTACAATGCTATTTGCAGTTTAAGAAACATTTTTCAAGTTCCTTTTTAGGTTCTTTCATGTTTTAGAATTGTAGATCAGTGTTTATAGCTATTTTATATTTAGCATTCTTTGTTCTTGGTGCTCACTTTTATGGAAGAAAGCAGCTGTGTCAACTTAGTTTCACTGAGCCTTACTCTTTATTAAATATTACCATTACTGAGGAACAGCTTGCTTTTCCATTGAAGTTCGAAATACAGTTTCAAACTCTCTTTCTTACTTCTGTTTTAGACTACTTTCAACTATCTGCAGGACTGAAGATATTTTAGGTACACACTGTATTGTGTTGTACTTTATTATAATCCAAGATCAGATTCAGCCAAATAGGCTGTAAGGGTCTTCTGTGTTTCCGATTTAATTGGCTCTTCTCTGAACAAATTTTACCTGGGTTTGTGGTTTTGGCTTGATTTTGTTTTGTTTTGTTTTTTCTTCTGGCACCTTTTTGATCTTCGGTGTGCAGCTGCAGCCGGTGGCTTGTGGGCTTGAAGGCTTTTCACCGAATCATAGAATCATAGAAAGTTTTGGGTTGGAAGGGACCCCTAGAGGTCATCTAGTCCAACCCCCCCGCGGAGAGCAGGGACACCACTAACTAGATCAGGTTGCTCAGAGCCCTGTCCAACCTGGTCTTGAATGTTTCCAGGGATGGGGCCTCCACTACCTCTCT
>Ga0065711_1042151_pt1 | contig 15601 bp, 3 predicted proteins | sample Hoacrofraction12_FD_59098 | JGI IMG/M metagenome (GOLD analysis project Ga0065711, IMG submission 59098) | Hoatzin crop microbial communities from Cojedes, Venezuela - Epithelial fraction 12 v2 (version 2) | ecosystem: Host-associated > Birds > Digestive system > Esophagus > Crop | place... | reverse complement strand
GTTTTTGTTGTTGTGCAGAGCTCTGGGATTGAAACATTAGTGGAGGAGCTTTGCTCCAGACTGAAAGACCTTCAGAGTAAGCAAGGTGAGGAATAAATCTTTGAACTTCTGAGGCCATATATTGTATTTATCGACTGTGTAACATTCTGAGGTGTGTGGGTGGGGGAGCAGGCTGTTAATTCAGTAGTTTTAATACAGGCCATGCAATTTTAAAATACATTTGAATAATTTCATTCAAATAGTTTAAGCAATTCTGTACTAGTATGCTTTTTTTAATAGCCATTCACAAATGGAGTTTTTCTCATGAAAAGCTATAACTTTTCCTATCTAGCTATGCCTGCTTTTGTAGTAAATGTTCCACATTCAGCATCCTCCCTCCCCACACAAGAAATCAAAATAAAGTAGGCTTGATTCTGTTACTTTTCTATTGATACTTGCAAAGAGTCGATTGGTCTCAACATTGTTATATACTAGCTATTCCTGTGAAAAACATCCAAGCAGCTGGCACAGAGAAGTATGCTTAAAATTTCTGGGCTTTAGAGGGATGATAATGGGGATTTCGTGGTGTCAAGCTTAGGGCAGGGAGCATAATACAAAGTTGTGGTGTCTCCGATGAAAGTTCATTTCACATAAATGTTTATTCAGGCACATAGCAGTAGCCTTTGATACTTACTGTAAAATTAATGTGCTTATCAAGTAATATAAATAGCAATAAATAAAGGATAAATATTTACCTCCTTAAAGCATGATTTTAGCTGTTTTCATTCCTTTTTTTCTGTTTGTAAACAGGAATTACTAGTCAGCTCTTAGTATTTTATAGTGCTATGCTGTGACACTTTCTTACTGAGCTAAGGTGATGTTGACCATTTATTTTGAAAAAAAGTAAAATTAGTGATATCTCACAGCATTTTTTTGGTATTTTACAGATTTTAATATAAAGAATTGGAAATCTTTAGAATCACCTCTCACACAGGAAATACTCTTTTACATCCATCCAAAGCACAGCAGCTACTGCAGGGGTGCTTCCTTGCAGTGAAATACATGAGACGTTAGATGCAGCCATTCATAAGAATATTTAGTTAAATTGTCAATTTTTTAAAAAGCCTTTTTTTATGTGTAGCAATGCAAGAAGGAGATAAGGATTTAGATGCGAAATAACTAAAAATTCAAAGAGATGTCTCCTGGTAGGGGCATTGCTAACCATGAAGGTGCATGCAGCTGCTAGCCAGTGATGTTTGGTGAAATTTGCAGGGCTTAAGAAGACAACTGTGGAAAACTTAAATCTTGGGTGGTATGTACAATATCCAGACTATAAATTATTCTGTTATTTACAGTGTTTTATGGAAATTTACTACTATTACAGGTATACATCCTGATGCTTTTTGTTAAATACTGTTATAAAATACACTGACTTCTTGAATTTTCTGTTAAGCATTTGGAATTTTCTTCCAAAACAGAGGAGAAGATTCACAAAAAGTTAGAAGGCTCTTTGTCTCCTGAGACTGATTTATCTCCCACAGCAAAGGATCAAGTAGAAATGTATGCATTTTTTTATTATTATTATCTGAGATGCTTTTCTTTTTTCTCCTTTTACTCCCATATTTTAACACAGTGAAGTTAACTTAGTGAGGAACCTGGAGTTTTGTGGATATTAAGAAATAATTTTTTTTTTCCCCCTGCCGTCTTCTCGTGTTAATCTCATATATTTAAATATGAGCATTTGGTACTGTGGGCTAGTTTAGTTTCTGGCAAGGTCCTGACTGCTTTCTTTTGACGATACGCAGAACTCAAACCATACTGTATTTTAGTTTCTTTAAAACCAAGTCAACTAGACAAATCAAAAGCCTTTAGAACAGCATTAATTGACGTGTTAAACTTGCAGGGAGAGAGTCGGTTTCCTGGATTCATAGAATCATAGAAGGTTTTGGGTTGGAAGGGACCTTTAAAGGTCGTCTAGTCCAGCCACCCTGCAGTGAGCAGGAACATCTTCAACTGGATCAGGTTGCTCAGAGCCCCGTCCAACCTGACCTTGCATGTTTCAAGGAATGGGGCATCTGCCACCTCTCTGGGCAACCTGTGCCAGTGTTTCACCACCCTCATTGGAAAAAATTTCTTCCTTACCTCCTGTCTAAATCTCCCCTCACCTTATCCTGTCTTGTTCAGAACTATTTGTCTTCTGTTGCAGAACTGGGAAGCTGAAACTCTTTTATAACCTTTAAACTCCTTATAACCAAAGTGCTCTACTAGTTACAAAGTATATGAGTCCAGTGTTAGTGAAGTACCCAGGAGTTTTATCATTGACTTCTCTTGGAGATATGACTGCTTCTGTAGCTCCTAAGAATAACCATTGGTAGCAACAGTCTAGTAGAACTGTTGCTGAATGGATGTTACTTCTTCAAGGAACCGATTGTGCTAATGTGCATTTAACTTATATGACTTCTGAATATTTTTAATAGGTTTGCATTGAAATATATGTTTTTCAGTATAAATCTCTTCCCTGTCAAACACATACTACTTTAAATGTTGCAGAAACCGTATTTTAATTTTGTCCCTGTCACACAAAGCTGTTAAGCGTCTTAAACTACTCAAAACTAATCTTTTTTTGCAGCAACTTTTTCTTAATAACTGGGCGATCAAGCTATAAAGAACTTAGCAGATAGTGTCTCGTTTCACAACGGAGAGTTTGAAAAAAATGAAATTCAGGACTGAACTGACTAAAATTCAGGACTTCCTCATTTACACTCTAAATCAAACATGCTTAGAAGACTGTAGTAAATGGCTACATTAGATAATAAATCTGGAGTCAGGCCTTCGTTGTTTTAAGCATCCACAATTTCTGTCTACAGTGAAGTTTAGTACTCCCTAAAAATGGAATTGTTTTATTTGGCAGTATATTTTTTAAGCACATATTAATATAAGCACTTTTAAAGCTTATCTTAATCTCCCCTTTGTTTATGAGTCAAATAAAAAGTGCAGTGAGTGGCATGTGTGTATGTAGAACAAACTAGATTTTTTGGCAGTTAGATTGGTAGTGTCTTGATATTTTTTTTTAGTAATACTCTCTAATCTTAATGCCTGTCTGAAATTCTACGATCAGAATGTCAACTTTTTGTTTTGCTTTCAGGTACTATGAAGCATTTCCTCCTCTTTCTGAAAAGCCAGTTTGCCTGCAGGAAATCATGACTGTATGGAATAAATCCAAAGTATGCTCTTACTCTAGCTCCTCATCTTCATCCACTGCTCCACCAACTAGCACAGATACATCTTCTCCAAAGGACTGCAATAGTGAAAGTGAAGTAACTAAAGACAGAAGTAATAAAGTATCTGCCACTGTACAGGAAAGAACCCAGCAGAAGAAAAGTAAAAATGAGAAAGAAAATAAGTTTAGTAACAACACTGTTGAAGAGAAGCCTGTTTTGTACAAAAAGCAAGTCCGACACAAGTCTGAGGGAAAGATGCGTCCTCGCTCCTGGTCATCGGGATCCAGTGAGGCTGGCTCAAGTTCTAGTGGTAATCAAGGTGAATACAAGGCATCAATGAAATGTATTAAAGTACGACACAAAACAAGAGAGGTTCGAAATAAAAAAGGGCGTAATGGGCAAAGCAGGCTTTCAGTGAAATCTGGTGAAAAGGCGGATAGAAAAGTCCACAGCGGAAGCAGCAGCAGCAGCAGCGGGTCCATCAAACAGCTGTGCAAAAGAGGTAAAAGGCCATTAAAAGAAATTGGAAGAAAAGAAGCTGGCGGTAGCGATGGAAAAGATTTGTATTTAGATAGCAGAAATGAAAAGGAGTATAAAGAAGAACCCTTGTGGTATACTGAGCCGATTACAGAGTACTTTGTTCCTCTTAGCAGAAAAAGCAAGCTGGAGACTACATACCGCAACAGAGAAGATATATGTGGTGTAACATCAGAGGCTGTAGAAGAGTTGTCTGAATCAGTGCATGGTCTTTGTATTAGCAACAATAATATTCATAAAACATACCTCGCAGCAGGTACTTTCATCGATGGTCACTTTGTAGAAATGCCTGCAGTTCTAAATGAGGATATTGACCTCGCTGGGACCTCAATATGTTCTCAACCAGAGGACGACAAATACTTAGATGATGTTCATCTGTCAGAACTAACACACTTCTATGAAGTGGATATTGATCAATCCATGTTGGATCCTGGTGCCTCAGATACGATGCAAGGGGAGAGTCGGATTTTAAATATGATTCGACAAAAGAGTAAAGAAAAAACTGATTTTGAGGCAGAATGTTGCATAGTGTTAGACGGAATGGAGTTGCAAGGGGAAAGTGCAATATGGACAGATTCGACCAGCTCTGTTGGTGCTGAAGGGTGGTTCTTGCAAGACCTTAGTAATTTAGCTCAATTTTGGGAGTGCTGTTCATCTTCTAGTTCTGGTGATGCAGATGGGGAAAGTTTTGGAGGAGATTCTCCAATCAGATTCTCCCCCATCTTAGACAGCACAATGCTGAATTCACACATGCTTGCTGGCAATCAAGAGCTCTTTTCAGATATTAATGAAGGGTCTGGTATAAACTCTTGTTTTTCAGTGTTTGAAGTGCAATGCAGTAACTCTGTTTTACCATTTTCTTTTGAAACACTCAACTTGGGAAATGAAAATGCAGATTCTAGTAGCACTGCTAATATTCTTGGGAAAACACAGTCTAGATTGCTAATATGGACCAAAAATAGTGCCTTTGATGAAAATGAACACTGTTCCAATCTTTCAACAAGAACTTGTAGTCCATGGTCACACTCTGAAGAAACACGTTCAGACAATGAGACTTTAAATATTCCATATGAAGAATCGACGCAGTTTAATGCAGAGGATATTAATTATGTAGTTCCTAGAGTGTCTTCAAGTTATGTAGATGAAGAAATACTAGATTTTTTGCCAGAAGAAACCTGCCAGCAACAAGCTAGAACTTTAGGAGAAATGCCCACTTTGATCTTCAAAAAAAAATCTAAGCTAGAATCTGTCTGTGGTATTCAGCTAGAACAAAAAGCAGAAAGTAAAGACTATGAAACTACACAAGGGTGTAGTGAAAGCAGTCCACATGGAGATGGCTACAGCTCAGGGGTTATTAAAGATATTTGGACAAATATGGCAGACAGAAATTCTGCAGCGATGGTAGAAATAGAAGGAATAGAAGACGAATTGTTTTCAACTGATGTAGATAACTATTGCTGCTGTTTGGATACAGAAGCAAAAGTTGAAACCCTCCAGGAGCCCAATAAAGCAGTGCAGAGATCAGAGTATCATCTTTGGGAAGGTCAGAAGGAGAATTTAGAGAAGAGAGCCTTTGTCTCAAATGATTTATCAAAAGTAGATGGTGGTGACTATACTACACCATCAAAACCTTGGGATGTTAACCAGGATAAAGAAAACTCATTTATACTTGGTGGTGTGTATGGGGAGCTCAAAACGTTTAACAGTGATGGAGAATGGGCAGTGGTGCCACCTAGTCACTCGAAAGGGAGCTTATTACAATGTGCAGCTTCTGATGTAGTGACGATAGCTGGTACAGATGTTTTTATGACTCCAGGTAATAGCTTTGCCCCTGGTCATAGGCAATTATGGAGGCCATTTGTATCATTTGAACAGAGTGAGCAATCAAAGAGTGGAGATAACGGATTAAATAAGGGTTTTTCTTTTATCTTCCATGAAGACTTACTGGGAGCTTGTGGTAACTTTCAAGTTGAAGAACCAGGGCTTGAATACTCATTCTCTTCCTTTGACCTGAACAATCCATTTTCACAAGTTCTTCACGTAGAGTGTTCGTTTGAGCCAGAAGGAATTGCATCTTTCAGCCCTAGTTTTAAACCTAAGTCAATTCTGTGCTCTGATTCAGACAGTGAGGTTTTACACCCCAGGATATGTGGTGTTGATCGAACGCAGTACAGGGCTATACGGATTTCTCCAAGGACTCACTTTCGCCCAATTTCTGCATCTGAACTTTCTCCAGGTGGTGGAAGTGAGTCAGAATTTGAGTCAGAAAAAGATGAGGGAGGTATTGCTGTCCCTTCTCAAGTAGATGTATTTGAGGATCCACAAGCAGATCTCAAACCTCTGGAAGAAGATGCAGAAAAAGAAGGGCATTATTATGGAAAATCAGAGCTTGAATCTGGAAAATTCCTTCCCAGATTAAAAAAGTCTGGAATGGAGAAGAGTGCACAGACATCATTGGATTCCCAGGAAGAGTCGGCTGGAATGTTGCCAGTAGGAAACCAAGATCCCTGTTTAGAGTGCAGCATGAAAGAATCTCTAGATGGGAGGGCGATGGAGACTTCTAAAGTAAACTGCAGAATAGTGGAGCCACGTGAGGAGACTAGCAGGTTTTGCAGTTGTAAAGCAGGGTGCCATTTCCCCACGTACGAGGATAATCCTGTTTCTTCAGGAGAGCTTGAAGAGGTATGTGGATACATAAAATTACGGGATTTGCAGCTGGCAGCTGATAACCAGCAATTTGTCATGTGACAGTTCATTTTAAATGTTTGTAATTGTGTAGTTCTCTAGAAGAACACAGTTTTGTAGAAACACTGGAGGTTCCATCTGAACATAAGGGAAAAACTCTTTTACTGTAAGGGTGACTAGCACTGGCACAGGTTGCCCAGGAAGTCTGTAGAGTCTCCATCCTTGGAGATGCTCAAAAGACATCGGGATGTGGTCCTGGGAACCTGCTCTAGGTGGCCCAGCATGAGCAGGGGGAGTTGGACATGATGACCTCCAGAGTTCCCGTTGAATCTCAATCATTCTGTGATTCTGTGAAAAATTAACCATCTTCAGGCATTACAGTGTCATCTTGCATACCTCTAGAAATATATGCATGTGTGCACTCCTGTGACTTGAAAATCTGTTTACCTTAGGTTTTTAACTTAACTGATTTACATATAATATGTTAAATGTGCATAAAGTTTGAGTAATTAGATATTACTGATTTTGATTCAAACCTATTTTAAAATTTTGAAGAGGAATATCTGAAGTCAGTCTTTGCAATATGACTTACAGTTACTTCCATGTAGAAGAATTTGGAGTTGAATTATTGGATGTAAACCTCAGGAAAGAATGGTTTGTAGAAAGGCTTAATTGTCTGGAAATTAAAATACTCTCTTGTCAACATAGACACACAAAAAAAAAAAAAATCATGAATGTAAAATGTCCATCGCTACCACAGTACTGTAAGGAGGCCTAACTATAATTATGGTTTAAGCTGAGAGTTTCCTTTCAGGTCACTGTACCTATAGGTTAAGTAATGATCAAGAGCAAAAATCCCTTCCAGCCAAAAAATCCAAGTTCTTTTTGTGAGCTCCCTCTGCTCTTGAGAAGAAATATTTGACAAGCAAAATGAAGGTCCTTGAACGCACCCAGAGGCGGCCAACAGAGCTGGGGAAAGGGCTGGAGGGATGTCCTGTGAGGAGCGACCAAGGACTCTGGGCTTGCCTGGTTTGGAGAGAAGGAGGCTGAGGGGTGACCTCATTGCTCTCTGCAGCTTCTGAGGAGGGGATGTGGAGAGGGAGGTGCTGAGCTTTCCTCCCTGGGATCCAGCGACAGGACGTGTGGGAATGGTTCAGAGCTGTGCCAGGGGAGGTTCAGACTGGACACCAGGAAGCATTTCTGTATTGAGAGGGTGGTCAAACCCTGGGACAGGCTTGCTAGAGAGGGGGTCGATGTCCCAGGCCTGTCAGTGTTTTTAAGAGGCATTTGGACAATGCCCTTAACAACATGCTTCAACTTTTGGTCAGCCCTGAAGTGGTCAGGTTAGATGATTGTTGCAGATCCCGTCCAGCTGAAATAGTCTATTCTATTCTGAAATAATTTAGTTGTGCGGCCAGCCTGGAGATGTTGTCTGGATAGTTGTAAATTGCGTCTTACGTTTTCTTGTCCTCTTCAGCCTCCTCTTCCACATACTCAGCAGTTGTAGTATCTACATTATGAGGGAATTTTTTTCATTTTCAGCTTGAGTTGCACCCAGCTTGTGTTGTGCAATTGTATACTCCTCAATTACAAGTTTGAAACATTAATTCATGGGAAAGCTAACCTTTTTGTTGAGCAAAATCAGAATTCCTTATTTTCCTTCTTATCCATTTGTTTCTCCTTTCATCCTTGTTTAAATTAATTGCTATTGCAGCTTCTTTTCCCAGTGTCAATAAGTTGATGTCTGCTGCTTGCACAAGAGAATCAAATTTGTGAGATTTTCCCAGGCCCTTTCTAGACATCTTGGTTCCTGCTGCTCTGTTAAGTTAATGGCGATGAAGTGGCTCAGAAATCTTTCCTGGAGTCTGGGAAGTTTCTGGGTTTGTGCCAGGCTTTGCAAAAAGAGTCACCAAAAAAATTAATGAACTTAGACTGTAAGTGAGAACAGATTCTGGAATTACCTTTTACCAGGAATAAGCAAATCTAACTTCATGATGCAGTAGGAAGTAATGAATGAGTGAATGGTATAATACAATTATTCATGACAGCAAGAGTCTAAAGTTCCTTCCAGCCCTTTTCAGAACTCCTTTCTGGATGTTTAGTGCTCCATGAGGATGTTTATTCTCATCTTTGCTTCAAACACCCATTGAAGAAGGTAGTAAGCGTCTGGTATGAGACAAGTTTACAGTGGTTCCACAGTTTATGGTAGTTATGGGGTGTGAAAAAAAAATTGGTACTGAATAGCACTCAGAAAGCTCTGGTGGTGTATTTTCTGTAAGTTCCTTAGTGCTTCCCACGCTCAGGTGGCATGATTTTGTAGGTATTTTCATAGCTTCAAAATTCTAAACCACTAAGAAATGCAAAGGATGAACAACTGTCTTGGCAGTGTAGACTCCAATTGGGTTCGCTGTTAAGCTGTTCCTAGGGGCTTGAGGAGCCTGATTACAACCCGAGCTCAGAAAGACTGGGTTAACTCGCCCTCCTGCATCTAGCATGGCTCAGGAGGATGTGTGCGCACTCTGGGCTTTTCTAACAGCCGTTAGCGTGCAGCTGAAGATAACAGGCTTTTTGTTTTGAGAACATTCATCTAAATTCATTAATGTAGTTAAGTCTGTCTGTACAAGAAGGGGTTTCTTTTAAGCATTAAAACAATTTTAGTATGTTGGTTATGAAGTAAACTTGAATCAGTAAAGGCGATGACTATATTGCATGCAGGGAGGGTGCAAATGTCGTGCAAATGTGTCTTGTGTGTGAACTTTCTTCTTCTTAAGAGTGATATTATTTCTTTTCATGATCATTAAACATAATCAACATAAAATACCTAGAATTAGGATGGTTTAGGAGAAGCATTCTTCCTGGACACCCCACACATACATGCATGGGAAAAAGAGTTTTAACTTGAGCAGAGGCTATGGAATTGACTGATTAGTATAGATGAATATTTGTAAAGGATTTTTTTTTCTTTAAATGAAACTTCTGTGCTTCCTTTTACTGACTTAAAATAAAAATTAGAGTTCTTGTTTAACTCACTGTTACCTGACATAAAGTTTGAGTTGTGTTCTGAGGTACCTCTGATATTTTTGCATAAATAATGCATGTGAAAATACTAATATAGACCACAGTGTAACAGTAAAACATTCTGGTTTGCATCACATAGACTTGAATTATATATGTGCTGTGCAAGGACACATCTTTGAATACCTCCTGTTTATAAGACCTTAGGAGAATCTGGTTGTCCTCCCTCGTACTTTCTGTATTAGAGCATTTCTGGTAGACTTATAGCATGTTTTGCAGAAGGAATTTGCTAGCAGCTGCTGTAGAAGTTTTTAGAGAGTCAATTATATACCTAACCGTAAGAATAAAAAAAACGCTGCAAAAACAACACCCCACCAAACCCCTTCACCCCCCCAAACAAAAAGAAAAACACCAAAAATACCCACTGAAGTAGAGTCCTTTTTCTTCCAAGTAAATGCTCGTCCCATTTAGCTGTGGAGTCACAGGTAAGTACACAATCTGGTCCAATTAATGGTCTCTGAATGTAACAACGCTGAATCTCATAATCACCAGGTTTTATATGGGTCTGGTCTAGTAGGTGTGTCCCAAGAACGCTTATACTATTGAGTCCTTGACATAGATAAAGGAACTTGGGGCTTTTATTGGGTTCGGTACCAAACTTTCGAGGTCTGAACATGCCTAGGAGAGTGCATTTGGGGATGAGGAAATTTTACTGGCAAAACCTGTCAGTGTTTATGGATTTCTTGACTTAATTGGCCTGTTAGATTTTGTGAGGTACTTTAGTTGGAGTAATGCAATGTAAGTGTGTAACTCCTTTAGGAAGGGCTGTAAAGAGAGGAAGGGGTGTGCCTTGCATACCTTGGTTCTGAGGTGAATAGTGTAGGAGAGAACCTCCCATAAACCTAGGTAGTGATAAGAGGGAGACAGAATTCAGAGGGGTCTGCTTTATGCCTGAAATTCAGGAGAATTGAGTGGAAAAAACATTCAAGAGCACCTAGTGGTGTCCACATGGAAAGCAAAGGACTTCACTGTAAAAGAGTAACTTTGGGGCTATCTGAGAAAGGGTTGGTCCAGGTAGTAGCTGATATTGGCAGGTGATGAAAACACCTACAAAGACGCTGAACTCTAACTTTATAATTAATAAGACATGAATTTTCTGAGATTTTGAAGGATGAAAGTATCTTGTATGGAGGGGGACCTTAAAAAGATGGAGTTCACCATGACAGTATAAAAATCATGAGGGAAAAAAACAAGGTATAAAGTAAGCCAATAAAATAAAGATTTAGTACACCTGAAAGTTCTAGAAGTAAATCAGAAATGGAAAAAATGACTGAAGGAGAGCGAACTAACAAGCTTGGAAAGCTATGAAAAGATAATGTCAAAAAGGTACTGTTTAGTGCGTTTCTTTTGTTGTTTGAATTGCCGGTCACAAGACAATTAAGCAAAGGAGTAGGACAGATAAATTGCACTGTTTCAGCTAGTTATAGGAATATTAAGCTAAATATCATGAGAAGCTGCAGCTAATTTGAAAAAAAACCTAGTAGAATACTTGCTTGAGAACACATAGAAGATAGAAAATACATAAAAGGCAAACACGTTTCCATCTTTTTAAAGAGGAAAATGGAGCCTGGTAATGACCAATGACTCTCAAATTTGCTGGCTAAAATGTTTATTTAGGAAATGGCATGGATGCACGAGACAGTGAGAAAGTTTCTTAAGTATTAGTCTGGCAAAAAGACTGCACACTCAAAACAACAGTCGGTGGCTTACTGGAGGACGAGGGAGATGATTCGTTTGTCTGGTCTGGGCGGTAACATACATGCTTACGAAAATCCCTGGTGATATCAAACTGGGAAAGTCTGCAGTTACACTGGAAGACAAGATTAGAATCAAAAGGTTGTTAAATTGGAGAAATGGTCTGAAAAATAAAATGCAGTCCAGCAGGGAGAAATACAAACTTCTAAAGAAGATAGTAATCCTTTTCACAAACACAGTTTGACGAGTGACAGGCGAGGCAGTGGTGTGAAAATAGGTTGTAAGCTGAGCATAAATCAGCAGTGGCACACTGCAAACGACAGCGTTGTGATACGTAAATAGGAAAGCCCTTCTGTAAGAGGGGAGGTAGTTGCTCCTCTGGAGCTGGACCTGGAAAGCCTTCTGCTGGAGTACTAGGCTCAGCTCCCATTACTTTGTATCTAGAAGGAGAGCAACACAAAATCGCTGCTTTTGAAAACAGAATGAAGGAACTGGGGTTGTTTTAGCTCAAAAAAAGAGAAACTTGAAGAAGAACCCAGCAGTTTGCAGAAGCCATGTTCACAGTTGCAGGAGGTAAGGAAAAAGCTATGCTTGTCCCGTAGGCTCTGGTAAACACAAAGGAAGTGGCCTTAAATCACAGCAAGGAAAATTGAAGAAAAAGAATTCTCACCAGAAGATGAGCTTGCTGTAGGGCTCAATTACTTTTAGGGAAGCAGCAGAAATTCTGTCTTGGAAGAGATTTAGAATGTAGGAATAGTGCATTGTAGTTGATTCAGGCTTTGTGCAAGAGTAGAGTCTGGATGATCTCATAGGGTCCCTTACACAGATATTTGCAGTGAAATTTGAGAATTAGGTGACTGCCAGGTAGCTTTTAAGAATGTAAAGTCTAGACTCTGCTCCCTTTGTTCATTTGTGACTAGCTTCTTGAGCCAGATGTATCTTCCCTGGGGAGCTGGTGAACTGAAATTAAGATCTGATCTTTTGGAATGGGACTCAATGGGTACATTGCTGCTTTGACTTCTAAATAATTTACATGTTTCTTGTATTCTGATTGTAAGGAGTTGCAGAGCAGGTTCAAGGAAACTTGTACTTGCGGATTAATATGACTTAATATCACTTTTCCTCTAGTTATGAAACTGTCAGCCATAACACTTCAGATAATGATGAGGCTTTAGTGCTTATTCTGTTCAGATTCTGCAAAACTCTTGTCACTGCCTTGATCCTTGTCAGCATGCGTTCTGAAAGAGTAGAAATATTCAATGCTGGTGTTTTCAGTTAAAGCCCAAATAGTCTATCCTGAAAGGCATATCAGTTTAGATGAAAAGTAATAACTATTTAGCTGGGTAGCTGGAAAAATTTTTATAAAATACTGGATATGCCCTTTTTTCCAAGACTTTAGGCAGATGGTCCTTAAAACTGTAGACCTCAGCTCTGAGAAGATGCTTTGCATAAATTTTGCTTGAAGAATAAAAGTTTTGACCCATGTAACTTTTCGAACTAGCAAATGACTAATCTTGAACTTGCTGTGGACTTTAGTCTGTAACTGTAGGGAGAAACTTGTGATGGAAGCAAGGAAACCAACCAAAATGATTGCTAGCTCATACAAAATTGTTAGTTAAGGAACAGCAAAAAAAAAAATCATACCAATATTTTCCCCTATGCAGCTTGTTGATAAAATAAGATTTCAGTTGTTAAGCACATCCTATACCAGTTCTTGGTGGAGAAAAAACAATGTGTTGCTTATTCATAAACGCTCTCTGGAAATTTATTTGAGGTTGCAAAATAAAACTCGTGTTTGCTGCCAAGAGGAAAGTAATTTATTAATGAATTACTTGTATGAGCAATCAAGCTCTTACCTGAGGAGAAATTTTTTTTTATATATATATATATAACAAAATATAAATAAATGCTTTGGGGCTTGTGGGGTTTTTTTGGTGGTTTTTTTTTTAATTTATCAACATGAACTTCCCTTGTTCTTCAAAGCCTTCTTTGGCTTTTCCATCTGCGCAATAAAACCTCATATTGCAGATGTGACAGTAATTCCATACTTCATAATTCCATACTTGGTTTTTCCCAACTTCGGTAGTCACTTTTGCTTCACCTGCCTCAATGCCCCTGTCAAAGGTATGCCTAAAGGTTGGCTTAGTATCCTGTCATACAGAAACTACAGTTAAATTTTATCTTACATCAGCAAACCAGCAGTGCCCCTCAAATGTGCTGTTTATCAGGCTGCCTACGGGTCACAGCTGAAAACCATGGTGTTGGATACCACTTGCTATAGTGAGTATGGAACAGTTTACACAAGCAAAACAAGCAGAAGAGTAAAATGCTTGTCCCAGGCATTTGTTGTGTTCGGCCCAGCTCCGCAGACTGAAGTGTGTTCACCGAAGCAGCTGCTCCTTTTCCCCAGGTCAATACAAGACGATGTTCTGCTGCATTCTCGCAGTGCAGCTGCATCAGCAAATGAATTCTGTATTGCTGTCCATAGCAGTCTTGTGACAAAAGCAGCAATGCAGTAAAACTGTGCAGAACAGTAATCTTCCTTGGCTGCTTTACTTCAGATATGCGTGTGAGTGGAAGAGGTGAGGAAAAATCTCATCAGCTGTAGGAAATGGCATTCAGGGTGTGGGAAACAATCTTTCACGTCTCTGCTTGTTTCCCTTTTTTTCAGTTGTATCCGTAACACCAAATTGCTATTCCTTCGTGATGCTGGAGATGAAGTGTGCTGTTTGAAATGGTCGTTATCTGCTTAAGCTCACAAAATCTCTCCTGCATGTTAGCTACTTTCCTCCAGCTAGGTTACGGAGTTGTTTCACTGTAATTTGATCTTTGAAGCAGCACTACAATTTTTAGTTGAAAAAACCTGATACTTGCTTTTATTCCTTTAGAAAGTATTTGTACTGATGTTTGCAAGCAACGGTTGTTCTTTTGTATACCAGAGGTCTTAGTTGAGATTTTGGATAAAAGACCAAAGTGTACAGCCTGCTGTTGTATGAAGTGCTTAGGAAGGTCATTTGAGAAAAGACGTAAAATGATGTTAGAAGGAACAGGTGTAAGCTAGATGCTAATGAAAAACACACAAATGCTATTTAAAGTTTTGAAACTATTTTACTCTTTCAAACTCTTTATACAAACAATAGCAAACATTAAAATGATTTTTATTCTGCTGTTGGCTTAACGCTCAGTAGGGGAGAGATGAGAGGGGGACAGAAGCAGAAGTGAAGTTTTAGTATTTTGCGTGTAACTGCACAATTCTGACCCAAATCTGCTCAAAATTCGTAGACAATTGTGACTGAAATACACCAGGATTTGGGAGGAGAAGAATCTTTCATAACTACAACATTACCATGGTGTTTGTGCTGGTGAAAGTGGAAGTCCTCAACTGAGTTTACATATCCTCAAGCAGAAGCTCTAAGAGAAGCCTGAGTAACCGTATGTTTAGCTGTAAAACAAGAAAGGAAACCCATCGGTCTGCTGTCAGACCTGCAGCAAGACTGGGAGGGCAACAGCATCGTGGTTGGTTTTGCCTGATTGTCCTTGAGGTGTACTTCAAGTAAAATAAATATGAATAGTTTCAGAGAGGAAAGACTTCCACTTGCAATTTCTAATGCTAGTACAATAGAGAATAATAGCTGTTAGATGGGTGGGAAATTTATTAAAACTTTCATAAAGTACTGGAAGTGCATGTGAGTATGTGTGAGAGGAGGAGGTGGCACATAAATTGAAAATACAGTTTTAAAAGGGAAAGAAAAGGAAGGTAGAGTCATGGGACTGTTCTGGAGCTGTATTTCTTATTTGCTAATTAAGGGTACTTACTTAATTTTCAGAAATTTCCATGCTGACAGACTGTACAATTGTAGTAAACCTCACGCAGCTGTAGGAGAGAATGGTTGTCTTCAGTGAATGTATAAAACAGACGTCAGCTCGTGTCCCCCATCACCTCCCAAACAACACCCCGGAATGGCTTTAGTGTGGATAGCAGGTGTGCACGTCCGTCCTTTTGCTTTACATGTGTGACCTTAATGCCGGTTTAGAAACGGCACACGTCGCTCCCCGAGGGTCAGTGCGGTGCCTGGGCTGCGCTGGGGACGGAGCCCAGGGGGCAAGGCCGCTGGAGCTTGTGATGCCCTGCCTGGCCCACGCTGGGCTTTCCTGTAACCCGCTGCGTTCACCCAGCGTATCGCGTGCGCAGGTACGAGCGCGGGTGGGACGCTGTGATGTTAATGCAGCGTTGCGTCTGTGGAGCGGTGGTGCCTCTGTCTGTAGTTAGCAGCAGAGCGAGGCTTCCAGGATTGAATTAATTTGTAAATGCACATATTTCTCATGGAGTCCTGCTTCAAATACCATTGAGCTTTTTTTTTTTTTCTTGCCTCTTTTTTTTTTTTTTTTTTTTTTTTTTTTTTTTTTTT
>Ga0065711_1042150_pt1 | contig 15602 bp, 8 predicted proteins | sample Hoacrofraction12_FD_59098 | JGI IMG/M metagenome (GOLD analysis project Ga0065711, IMG submission 59098) | Hoatzin crop microbial communities from Cojedes, Venezuela - Epithelial fraction 12 v2 (version 2) | ecosystem: Host-associated > Birds > Digestive system > Esophagus > Crop | place... | reverse complement strand
AGTACTGATCCCTGGGGAACACCACTAGTGACAGGCCTCCAACTAGACTCTGCGCAGCGGATGACAACCTTCTGAGCTCTGCCATTTAGCCAGTTCTCAATTCACCTCGCTGACCACTCATCCAGCCCACACTTCCTGAGCTTCCCTAGGAGGATGTTATAGGAGACAGTGTCAAAAGCCTTGCTGAAGTCGAGGTAGACAACATCCACTGCTCCCCCCTCATCTACCCAGCCAGTCATGCCATCATAGAAAGCTATCAGATTGGCCAGGCGTGATTTCCCCTTGGTGAATCCATGTTGACTACTCCGGATAACCTTCTTTTCCTCCACTTGCTTGATGATGATCTGGAATGAGTTGAATTGAATGAATTTGTTCCATTTCCTCAGTAACAGTGAACAGAAGAAAGTGTCTTCTGCTGTGTCCTTTGTCTTACTAAAATGAATCCCTCCTGGCCTTATATACAAGATTTAGTGATTTCTTGTTTTGCTCTGATCAGTTCAGAAACAGAGTGGTGTTGTGCATTATATGAGCTGTAGTAACTCATTATACTTACTGTAAAATTGATGTAGCTGCCCTGACTTCAGTGGAGATGTAGCCACTTAGTGGCTGAAACCTGCCCACTGAGAAAGTAAGGGACATCAGAAAGAACACTCAATAAACTAAAATAAGCATGCCTTCAATCCTGTGAGGAGATCCTCATAAAGGTCAAAGTGTGTGTTTGTGTTTGAATTTTGCTTTCAGGTTTGCATTGTGTGCCTATATTTTCCAGGATGTCTTAGAAGACATGCATGTCTTCAGGTTTTTGTCCCATGCTTTTGCATTGGTAGCTTTCACAAGTTGTCATTTCACTATCTTGTGATCACATCATTGACATTTGAATCTTTGACCTTTCTGCACAAATTCTTGTAGGTTGACATCTTAAAAATAGACACACCCAGGGCCAACAGACCCAATACAGTTGAAAAATGAAATTAGTTGGGAACTTCAAGCTGGTTATGGCACTATGCTTATCTTAATAGCTAGCTGGAACAGGAGGAATCTGAGTGTCCCATTTACATGGGCGTATTATTCACAAGCAATTACACTTCTAGATACTGCTTTTTACTCTCAGCTGTAGCGAAAACAGCTTCCAGACATCTTTTCTGAATCTGATGTTCTCCCTTCATACTTTGCTGTTGTAAAAGCAGGTTTTCCTTCTGGGAACCAGCACTGCATTCTTTTTCCATTAATCTCTGCCAACTGGAGAACACCAGATCTGAAGAATGTATGAAATACTTCCCTCTGAATATCAGATTCCAGGGTATCTCCCTGGTTTTGGTGAGGTCATATTTTATTTTGAATTATCCTGCTTAGGCAGACGTGGTGTTACATCGTGCTTCAAAGTGCATCTGGCAACTGCGGAAAGGGACAGATCTTTCTCAGAGATGTGAATGGCCCAGTGCAGGGCCAGGCACATTACACTGCTCAGGAAAGCATTTGCTACTGGACTGGGAGATTTTAATTGCTGATACAAAGCAGCGTGTGCTGAGGAGGTTCTTTGTTTGCAGTGGTCAGTTGAGTGAAGGGCTCACATCTCCCTAGTTCCTTTCTTCCCTGAGTTGATCACACCCACTCCGCAGATGCACCAGAGATTTGCTTAAAGCACTCTGAGTTGTCACAGCTGTGTTTAGAACAATTGCCTTTGTTGTAGATCTTCACACATTGTCACTTCTCTCCTGTCTCAAATATTTATTGTATTTATTGTATAGCAAATCTTTCCCACCATGTTCTTCAGATGCAATGTTCTTTTTGTTTGCATTCTTTTAGTTCTTTTGTATATTAGTAGAAATACTCATGTATCACAGGGATGAAATAGAGTAATGTGTATATTGTGGATATACTGCTTGCGAGACAGAGATTGTAATCTGTTGCTCTGAGTGGGAATTTCTTGCATAAATATGTACACCAATACAGTTGCATGTTCTCCTGATCTAAGTTTTTTTTCTTTCAGCAGACAGCAACTACAGGCCTCCACAAGTTGTAGAGTTAATGTCAGCTAACACAAGCAATGTGCTTTTTATCCATGATATGTTAGATCTTAAAGCTAACCATTATTCATACCCTAAAGAAATGAAGTAGTGAAAGAAGTATGAGTTGGAATATGCGTGTGTATTTATCTCTCTGCTTTTTCCTAGATGGTATCATGGAGCAATCAGTCGGACAGATGCAGAAAAGCTGTTACGTTTGTGTAAAGAGTGTAGCTACCTTGTAAGAAATAGTCAAACGAGCAAGCATGACTATTCTCTTTCACTGAAGTAAGTACTTATCAGTAAAACATAATAAGTGTAACTTGTAAGCCATAACTTCTCTGGTGCAAGCAGAGAAAATGATCCAGTCTGTTGCTGTGCTTGCTCAGCTCAGCAGGGCACCCAGAATTTGAGACTGTCAGTCTGTATGATGTATAGTGACGGTCACTGAACTAGGACCTTGCAGTTTGGGGAAGTTAAGAGACTGACAGTCTTCATATGGTGCCCATTTAGCTAAATAAATTTAAGGGCTTTTTTTTCTGGTTCTGATTTGAACTGCTGCTGCTGGTTCTGCTTCAGGCTGAATAAGCAACTGCATTGCTTGGGGATTTTATTCCTGTTGCTTTATACAGGGAAGGAAGGCTTCATGTGATTTACTGTGGTAGACCTGTACAGTATTGCTACAATTCTTGAAATTAAAAAGCCCAGGGTCAAGGATGAATGATGTACAGAATTAGGAAATGAGCATTTTTCCAGTCTTAGTGCTGCTTTGAACTTGACTCACCTGCCGTAGGGTAGTCAGGGTACGTTACAGAAGTTGGCTTCAACATATCATAGAACAGAATCATAGAATCCTTTGAGTTGGAAGGGACCTTCAAAGATCATCTAGTCCAACCCTGCTGCCATGGGCAGGGACCTAAGTTCACTTGCCTTTCCAGCAGGGGAAAAGTTTGCAGGTTTTTTTGTCCCGGAGAACAAGAAACCCCTTGACCTTGGTCGAGGATGTACAAGTGCAAAGAAAGTTGTTTCCTTTCTTGGAGGATAGAGTCTGATGTGGAACCTGCCTTTCCAAGTAGGTCTGGGTCACAAGCCTACTTGCCTTTTTCGCTAGTGTTTGCAGTTTGTCTTTTACATGGTTTCTTCATAGGTCTGTCCTGGAGCCATATTTTACTGCTGGTATGATGGTGATGCTTGGTGGTAATAAGGTAACACTTTCATAGACATCACTATGAAAGTCTACATTCATAGGCTCTTTAGAAATAAAGAGCCACATCTATTCTATTCTGGTTTAGTCTGATAAACAGTAAATTTCAGATTGGTCTGAGATCCCCACTTTGGGTTGAGTAGAAGTGCATATGTTAACCTAGTTTTAAGATGCAGTTCTAGGACTTAAGAAAAATATTTTATAGGACTATTTTTTAGATCTCTATTCCTTTGCTATTATTGTTGGCATCTCTCTGTAATAGAAGCCCACCTTGAACTGGAACACACCTGCTTTAGAAATGCAGTTCATCTCCTCTTGTCCCTTTTGTCTTTTGGCCTGTGTATTCTCTGATATAGTAGTCCTCTAGATATTTTCAGACATTGAAGCATTACTCGCACATGTTTCAGATATATGTAGGCTTAAATTTTCCCTCAAATTCCTTGAAGTCTCCACAGAGCTGCTTCCCAGCAGGTCAGCCCCGAGCCTGTACTGGTACAAATTGGCTGGATGGTCATGTCCAGAGAGTAGTGGTCACTGGCTCAATATCCAGATGGAGATCAGTGACACGAAGTGTCCTTCAGGGATTCATAATGGGACCACTACTGTTTAATATCTTCATCAGTGATGTAGACAGTGGGATTGCGTGCACCCTCAGCAAGTTTGCACATTGACACCAAGCTGAGTGGTGCAGTTGACCCACTTGAGGGATGGGGTGCCATCCAGAGGGACCTGGACAAGCTTGAGAAGTGAGCCTATGTGAACCTCCTGAGGTTTAACAAGGCAAAGTGCAAGGTCCTGCACCTGGGTCAGGGCAACTCACAGTACCAATACAGGCTGGGGGATGATGGGGTTGACAGCAGGCCTGAGGAGAAGGACTAGTGAATGAAAAGCTTGACATGAGCCTGGTGGATGAAAAACTGGACCTGAGTTGTAAACATGCACTCACAGCCTGGAAAGCTAACCATATCCTGGGCTGCATCAAAAGAAGCATGGTCAGCAGGTCGAGGGAGGTGATTCTGCCCTTCTACTCCGCTCCAGTGAGACCTCACGTCAAGTAATGCATCCAGCTCTGGAGCCCTCAATACAGGAAAGACATGGACCTGTTGGAACAGGTCCAGAGGAGGGCAACAAAAATGATCCGAGGGCTGGAACACCTCTCCTATGAGGAAAGGCTGAGAGAGTTGGGGCTGTTCAGCTTGGAGAAGAGAAGGCTCTGGGGAGAAGTTATTGCAGCCTTTCAACACTTTAAGTAAGAGAGCTTAGAAGAAACATGGGGACACACCTTTTAGTAGGGCCTGTAGCAATAGGAAAAGGGGTAATGGTTTTAAACTAAAAGAGGGTAGATTCAGACTAGATTATAAGGAAGAAATTTTTTAGAATGGGTATAGTAAAACACTGGAACAAGTTGCCTAGAGAGGTTGTAGATGCCTCATCCCTGGAAACATTCCAGGTGAGGTTGGACGATGCTCTGAGCAACCTGAGCTTGTTGAAGATGTACCTGCTCATTGCAGGTGGGTTGGACTAGATGATCTATAAAGGTCCATTCAAACTTAAACTATTCTATCATTCTATGTTTCTGTTCCTGATGTACCTTGTGTCCCAATGGGTTTCTAGCTTAAGCAGTCCTATGTGTTACCCTGTGTGATGGTAAGAGACATTTCAAGCCTCTGTGTTCTTTCACATTTTTGTGAAATTCCGTGAATAGGCTAAGAACTCTACCAGTACTGTAGCCGATGTTCAGGTGGCTTTGTAGTCTTCCCAGTGTTTCCTCTTTGAGTGACGTTTGTATAAGACACTCCGTTTCACCTCGCATTTTACCAGGACAGATGTATGGCTTGTATAGAAGTGCTCAAACAAGGTATGCATGGGGTAGCTGTCAGAGTTAGCCACAGATGCAGTGTCAACCAGCCATCCCCTCCTCAGATTGTACTGAGGGTACATATAGCATGGTTCACAGTGGTGATCCCACTGCTGGAAGTAAAATTACTTCTGTTTTACAGAAAAGACCCCTGAAATATTCAATGGTAGACTTGAGTTGCTGGCTGATGTCACTGGTAGGCAGTTAATTTCCATTACGATCGCTTATGAGAAGGATACGCAAATGGACTTCGCTTTTGAAAAAATCATAAAGGAACATTGGGCTGCTGGCATGAGTATGGTTGGCATTGTGTGTAGGTGCCTCATTGCAATGTTTTTGATAATACCAACTGAGTAACAGACTGTTTGTAATAATGCACTTGTCCTACAACTGCTGTGCAGAACCTGACCATGTGTTGCTGTACCAATCCAGTGCCCCCCTTACAATATGGGGCTAGCATCAGGACTGGCATCATAGGGTGACATAAAAACAGGCTTTGCTCGCTTTTCGTGTAACAGGCTTGAGAGTACTTGAGGTCTTATGTAGATGTGAGATACCTACAAAAGACAGAGGCTTTTGAACGTTGCTGTTGAATGTGCATAGTCAAGTGATGTTCAGAACAGACCCTTTAGCATCAAACTTCTGTTTTATTTTACTGGTGCATTTATGATGCGTGAAATGAAAAGCTTTGGCTGTAGAACATCCAGTAGCACCCTATAAAGATGCATGGTACTTATGGGGGATGCTTGTTAATAAAGCTGTAGCACAAAATTGTCTGACCAGCCATGTGTAATCTACTCTTGTTATAAACTTGCAACCTTGTGAGTTGCTTCATTAACTGCATTAGGATATGGTTCTTGAATCCTAGCACTGGAGTTGATAAATGCTGCAGTGAAAAAAATGAGCAACTCGCAGTTCCCCCTTGTTTTGTGTGGAGCACTTGACTGTCAGTTGTGATCTTCTGGTAATTTCTTTAATCTGTGTTGAGAGAAAACTCTGCTGTGAACATTGATGATTTGTGTGTTTATGTATATGAGAGCTGACTGAAAAAGGCAGTGAACTCCAATATTACGTTTCTGGTACTAGTGCTCTCAATGCAAAATGTGCAAAAATTGTTGGCACATTCTGGGACAAATACTAAAAAGGTCTCTGTTGTGTAACTGCATATATCGGTCACATTAAAGAGTAGAAAGATAGGAATTTAATTTAGCTTTAAAAAAGTCACCCTCCGGAAAGAAGTTGTCAAGAGACTGGCAGAATGCTGGCTATAATTGGACAAAATTGAACAGCTGAATTTGACTTTTCTGAAATGTAGTTCCAAGCCTACCCGAGTGCTACAGGAGCCAAAGACAACTTGTGTTTCACTATGTAGGAGCACTACCTTTTCCCATTTTCATTCATGTTGTTTCTGTTATCTGACTGGGTCAGTACTGAAATCTAATGAGTTACTTTTTATCCGTTGTAGTTGTATTGCCTGTCAGATGACCCTGTGCTTTCTTTTAGTGCTGCTTAGGTGAAAATGATTCTACTTAGTCATGGAAGTGGGAAAGTAGATCATCTGTAGGTTAGCAGGATGTGGAGTTTCTTTGTGGTGTGTGTCACCAGTTAGTGCAGGGCGGCCATAAAGAGTGGCAGATGCTCCCTGTTAACTCCTGCACTCCCACCAGAGCAAAGGAAACAGAGGAAAAGGGGGAGAGACTTACGAATTGAATATAAACAGCTTTACTAATAACACTAATAATACTAATAATATTAATAACAAGAGAAATTAAACAAAACACATAAAACCCATGCTGAGTTTCCTGGAGCTGGGTGCTGGGCGCTGGCGTCCTGCCAACAGCTGGCAGGCAGCACCAGGAAGTCCCGGAGTGGACTCAGCAGTAGACAGGAGCTGGACTCAGGAATGCACAGATCGGAATCTGGATCAGGATCACAGGCAGGACAAGGAGCAGGTTCCTTTTCAGAAGGCAGCCATGGACGAAGAGAGCGAGACCCTCGTGATCCCCCAGCTTTAAACTGAGTATGATGTGCATGGCATGGAATACCGTGTTGGTCAGTATCGGGTCACCTGTCCTGTCCGCTTCTCCCTGCAAGTGCGACCCTTTGCGACTCCTCGCTTGTGGAACCTAAAAGGTCTTATCAGTGACCTTGGCTGCTATGGTAAGACTTATAAACACGGACCTTTTTCTGCATTCCATTCCTACCATTAGCTCAGTGTAACTGAATATTAGGTATTATCATCTTTGGAGTGGACACTGTCTCTAAAATATGCAATCAACTTCAGAAAAATGCAGTTATTGAGGTGAACTTTGCTGTAAGGAAGACTCACTAAAAGAGAATCGGTTCTGTTTTAGCCAAAACCAGGACAGGGGTGAGATAAGCTCTGGTAATTGTTTAGTTCTGTGTCTCTAAGATAATGCAATGGCAAAAATTGCAGCATCTATTGCTGTCTAAATGTTGCACACATCCTCCAGGCATTCATTTTCAGCGTTGTCTTTTAGATGTGTTTGTGCTTCTCAGGGACTTTCACCATCATGTGTGAATCAGCATTTTTTCCAGTTAAATGTCATCTTTTTCTGATTCACAGAAAAAGGAAGAATGACCCCCTGATTTTTATTGAGATTAAGTGACAGCAATTTAAAGACTATTCTTTAGCTTCATGTGGCAAGCTTTTTTTAAAAAAAAATACAAAGCTCTTACTCTAGCATTTGGATTTGTGGTTTTATTTTAAAAGACTAATGTTAGATTTTCCAAAACACAGCAATGTCTGGCAGTGAGAATCTACACAAATATTAGCTGTATTTGAAAAGTTAAAAGATGGTAGCACTTGCTCAATTTCATTTAATATAACTGAATATTACACAATAGATACATCTCTGAAGACTGTCTTTTCCAGCAGGAGGAAAGGTTTCTGTGTTCTGCAGACTTTGAAAGGGCCATACAGGCTTAACTTGCATAGGGAATTTACATGAGTTGTTTGACTTATTGACATTCCACAAATGACCATACATGCCAGATGTATGAAACAAGCATAAAAGTTGCTTCGTTACCAAATTAAAATGCATCTGTAGATAAAACATTTATCAGGATAGTTTAAGTTGCTCATGTCAATGTCTGTAATTTTTGAGATATCGTAGTTTATCCAGGGAAAATTAATTGCATGTGCATTGGCTACCTCTGGGGACATCAGAGAAGGTCTTTATGATGTACAGATTCATGTGTTAGTCATCTCAGAAACAACGAATTGTTACTGTTGAGAACAAGTGTTTGAGGCAAAAAGCATCTTTGTATGGACTGTGATCTAGAGAGCTGGGCCTCTTTGTCAGCATTGTTTAAATTCTCCATAGCAGAAGAGGGAATGAATATTATCTATTTTCCCAGAACAAAATGATCCCAAAGGCCTGAAGGGCAGCTGTGCATTCTCTTGTACCTCCTACAGCAGCCCGGCATTATTCCTTGTGTTTCGTCTTCTCTGTATTTCTTCTGGGCTGTAGGTATTTGGCTCACTTATACCCTCCTCCCATTCTTTCCTTAAACCCAGTTTTAATTGCATAAGACTGGGTAAAAACTGGAGATCCATACTCCTGGTAACTGTGTTGTGACCACGGCTCCCAGTTTCTGGCTGCCATTGAAATGCCTAGCTGCAAGCTCCTTATATTAGGTCTGCTCTTTACTAGCAAGCAGGCTGGTGAAAGAAGTAGAAGTAGATGTGTAAAGGGAAGAGGACAGCCAACGCTCACTTGTAAGTCGGTTTTAGGTGTTCAGCAATGATTTTACTGCACATCACGCTCCTAGAGGTGCCTTCCTAATGTAACAATAGAACAACATCTCAGTGTTGGGTGTTATGTTCCAGTCTTGCTCAATGATGGCCAGCCACTGGCTGGGCTCTGACAGGTAAATCTTTCAGTCAGGATTTCCCCTTCCTAGGGCTCCTTGCAGAAGTGTGCCCCACACCTGCACCGCTTCATTTCCTGACTCACATTTCAATTTCAGGAAATGTGGCTATTCTCAATTTTAAATTAGGATTATTTCACAAGTCAGCTAAATGTGCAGACCATGAGGGAAAACAGTAATGGGCTTTGCTTTCAGCTCTGTTAGAGAATTTCTGCACAGTCATTGCCACTGGAGGGAAAATAGAGCTGAATTCAGAGAACATGGTGTCTGCTGACATCCTGATCCTGTAGACTCATAAACATGCATGTGGATATCCCTAAAGAGCAAAGGGGACTGCAAGCAAAGTTTTTTGTCATTATGAAAATGCAGGATTGATCTGTAGAAGAGGTCCTGTTTTCCAAAGTTGAAAACATAGACTTTGGGTAGTTCTGAGTTTTGGATTAATGTTGAACTTTGTACGTTTTAGTTGATTTAAAACATGTTATATATTCTTGGGAAGTAACTATTGTGATGTTGTAAAAAAATAGGAGTTTCCTCCTGTCAATACAATTTAGAAAGGTAGCTTGATTTTTGATGGCTCTTTAAAATAGCGGTTGAATAAAAGTATTTAAAATTGTATTATTAGTCTGCTGTTGGCCTAAATAGTAATAGTAGGGACGTGGCTGGTAGCAGACAGCAAGGATTCTGTCACTTCCACAGAACTCCAACAAGCTAAACATCTATAATACCTTCAAAGCAGCATATGGGAATTAGTTATAGAGAGTGGAGCCTGGGTTCAATACAGTGGTCTTCTAACGTGTTCGATGCTGTTGCAAATGGGCACTGCTAGCCCTTGCTAGTAGGGGAAGAGTCATTTTTTATTGTACCACAGAGACAGTAGCTGTCAGGTATAGAATGACAGTGTTGTGTGTTCTGTGCTTGAAAAAGCAGCTCTAAGAGAGGAAAAGCAGTGGATAGGTAAGCCTCTGAATGTCTCCAGTGAAGACTTTTCAAAGTAATCACTCATCTGGGGGAAAAAAACTTAGTTTTTCTTTTTCAGAGGAGATTTTCATCTATTTCTTTGTTGCTGTAGGTTGACATGAAACATCACAGGTTTTGTTCATAGTGACAGCATATAATATCAAATAAAATTTTGAAAGGTGTTTCGGAATGTAAAAACAACACAACACATGAGTTTCCTACATTGCTACAAAGTTTTTTCCTGATGTTACTGCAGAGTTGTAGCTTTTTCCTTGTCCAAGTGACATTTCATCAAAATGAATGCAGAAAATCAGTTCTAACAAAACAGCACTTTCTTCAGCAAAAACAGTGTTCAGAAGCCTTGGTGAGTTTTTCTGACGGTGAACATCAATGATGTTTCAAAGCTATTAACATTTTCCAGAAAAAAATACTAAGTTTAATATCCAGTCAGTATTTCTTGAATGTTCTTGTTTCACACTTCCGGCATAAGATCAGAAAAGCACAGTTTGACCTGTCTGCAGAATTCCTTTCCCATCCTCACTGGATTTTGAAAACAGAAAGAAAATGTGTAGGAAAACCGTAATTCAAAGTCATTTGGTTTTATGGTTGTGTTGCAAAACATTTTAAACAAGGTCTGACTATTAATCAGATATCAAGTATTGTGTCTGTGTAAACATCTGTGTTTGAGAGTTCCAAAGCAATTTGGTGCAGAGATTAGCAACTAGGAATTGTTCTGTTCTGTGTTTGAAACTCATGGGAATGGTTGCAATACGGAAAAGAAGGAGTGAATATTGTCTATAGTAGCACTGTTTCGTCACTGTTTTCCCTCAGTTGAACAAAAAGTTAGAGAAAGAATTATTGCAACGTTTGAGAAACCATAGTGACATTCAGAACTGACATAGTAATAATATCACATGACTTAGGTCAGGTCCCATTATCCTTTCAAGCAAAATGTGCATGTCTTATCTTTTCAAGGCACTGGCTTTCATCAGTTTTCACATTTGTGAATTTGCGATTGCCATTTAGGTTCCACTCTTTGAAAACCTTGGGCCTGGAAGGTTCTAATAGTTACTGCTGTTGAAAGAGCTGAGAAATCAGTATTCCAGAACCAGAACTACTCGCTGTTAGGCACATGTTCTGCTTGTACTCTTTCAGGTAGACTCAAACAGTGCTTAGAAAACTAATCAGAAACTGATTTACAACCAGTTCAACCATGAGGTTTTTTCCTCATTAGTATCTGGAATTTTAGTAATCTCTCTGCAGACTGAAATGGTTTTGGAGGAGAGGAAAAGGGAGGAGTACAACTTCCATGTTCCCTTCCAAACGGTGTCCCTGTAATCCTAGTCACTGCTCTAGCAGCAATAGTATTGTTAAAAAAGTGTAGAGGTATTCTGCCCTTGTCAGTTACTAGTAGGCACTGATTCGCTGTAAGTCCAGGCATACCAAAACATCGGAGTCTGTAAGACAGACTTCAAGAACAAATGGAGAAGGGGAGGCAGCACAGAAGAATCCTTAGTGTAGATGCAAACAGTTTCAAATCTTGTACACCTGGAAGTGCTTAATTCAAGGGCATGGTTTCAAGATGCTAAACTGACTTTCTTCCATCTTAATTTGTTCTTCATTCTAGAAGATAAGAGATGTCTGGTTTGATATTTCTAGCTGGTTTGATATTTCTAGCTTAGTTCGTTTGCTTGGAACAAGGAAGGCAGATAACAGATTCACAATGTAATTTTTGGAAACTAAAAAGAGGCAGGAATAGAGTGAAGGAGGAAAGTATTTGAAAACATAATCTTAGCTTTCATCCACCAGGAAGCCTGGAATAATGCTCAAATTAAAGAGTTCCAGACATCCAGAAAAGTAGCTGGGATAGAGATTAGAACTCAGCCCACCATTAAACAACCTGGTGATAACTACTAGATGCAGACACTAACAATCAGTAAAATTAGTTCATTCGCTGAATATTCTTGCCTCTCATTACTTCTCCTTTGCGAACAGAAAATTTAGATGCTTGACACTGCAAAGCTTTGAGGTCAGTTTCTTTCACACAGCTCTCAGTTGCCACCTCTACTCTTCCTCAGCCTTCACACAAAATGACCTCTGAAATTCATTTCTGAAGGCTTTCCATTCAGACTGGGTTTTACTTAATGAAAGGAGTTCTGGTTTCTTTAGGAGAACCAGAAAACATAGAAATACATGAAAAGAAATAGACTGGGATGTGATTTTTGTTTAATTATTTCACAAGACTTTTTTTTTTTCATTTCAAACCAGCCACAAAGATCTATTAAGGGAAAGACCTGCAAAAGGGGAACTGTAGGTTTTGACCTGCTCTAACTCTGAAAGCTGAAAAAACATCACATTGGCTGAAGGAGAGAAGATAGAAAGGAGATAGGACATGAGATAGTATGAAGGTGGGAAATAACCACTTGTCAACAGTTAAAATGCTAGGTTAGAAGGCCATCCATTTCCTCCCAGTTTTCCAACATATTGGATTGAAAAGAAAGCAGAAGTTAATGCTTGACTGATGGCTGTTAGAGATGTCACTGAATAATCAGAGATAGCTGAGAATGAAGATGACTGAGGATTACTGATAACTGAATTAAGATAACCTTGCAAGTTTTCATCTGCACATGACCAGCTGACAGCTGAGTCACCTGCGGTGTTCCACAACGATCCTCATTAGCAGTTGATTTTAATAGAAAAGCTATGTGCAAATAAAATCTCCAGGTTTGTTAGCCTTAGGCAGTCAGCTTTCAATGGCTAAATGAGCCAAATGTCACAGAGGGCTATGATGATAAAATGATGATTCAATGAATGCAGGGAGAGGTCCTTCATTCATTGAGCATTGCACGGCTAAGCCCCTTAAAAACTGTAAAGCAAACTGGCTGAAAATAAGCAAAGCTCCTTAAAAATTGTCATGCAAACTGCCTGAAAGGAAGCAATGAGGGTAACAGTCCATTGCCATGAAGTACGATAAAACCCTCAGGAAACAGTGATGGAGTTTAGGTCCTTGAAATGCAAGCTGGATGTGGATTGCATACTACTGTTTACAAGAGATGAGGATGACTCTTCTACCTCTAGTCCTATCACTTTTGTATGCAAGTGTTTTTAAGACATCTGTCATGAAAGGGATTGGTTAAGTGTAAATGTTGCTCTGTATTCTTCAAGAAATATTCGTTGAGCAGTTACCAGGAAAAGCAAGAGGTGTAAGAGGTGTATACGAGCTGCTGAAAATATGCACCAGCAACTGCAAAAGTACTTAATGTATTCTTATTTACCTTGCTTTTCAGGCGTGGGTGATTTTGTTACTAGGGTCAGTTTCATTAGCAGTATTTCAGAGTGTTCTTCATCAAAAATTTCTTTTGATTATGATTAGGAGTGATATGCAGCAGTGGTGTAAATTGCATTAAAGATTACATGCATTAATGAGATGTGTTACCTGCTGGGGAGTTCTCTGTGATTGCAGCTTGCTCTTCAAATATGTTTTATCAAAGAGAAAGTGACAAGATTCTTCTTTTGATAAGAAGTAGGGCTGCTGGAGCTGCCTTGTGCAGCATCACTATTAGCTGTAGACAGTGCTTCAGCAAAACAATATGATCACAGAACTATTCGTTCATGCCATACTTCAGCTGCTTTGCAGCAAAGGGAAAAAACAGCAGCAGAAATATTTCCCTTGTTTCACAGAATCACAGAATGTTAGAGTTGGAAGGGACCTCTATGAGCCATCTAGTACAATCCCCCCTGCCAAAGCAGGCTCACCTAGAGCAGGCTGTACAGGACCTTGTCCAGGCGGCTTTTGAACGTCTCCAGAGAAGGAGAATCTACAGCCTCCCTGGGCAACCTGTTCCAGTGCTCTGTCACCCTCAAAGTGAAGAAGCTCTTCCTCATGTTCAGACGGAACTTCCTGTGCTTCAGTTTGTGCCCGTTGCCCCTTGTCCTGTCGCTGGGCACCACTGAAAAGAGTTTGGCCCCATCCTCCTGACACTCACCCTTAAGATATTTATAAGCATGTATAAGGCCCCCTCTCAGCCTTCGCTTCTCCAGGCTAAATAAGCCCAGCTCCCTCAGCCTCTCCTCGTAGGGGAGATGTTCCAGCCCCCTCATCATCCTTGTAGCCCTCCGCTGGACTCTCTCCAGTAGCTCCTCATCTTTCGTGAAGTGGGGAGCCCAGAACTGGACAGAGTACTCCAGATGGGGCCTCACTAGGGCAGTGTAGAGGGGGAGGAGAACCTCTCTCGACCTCCTGACCTGTCTGAGCCTGGTCCCAGAGCTACACCACTCTCACGAGGAAGAAGCTTTTCACTGTGTCCAGTGGGAACTCTCTTTGTTGTAGCTTCTGCGTGTTCACTCTGAGAAACTTCCATCTTTGTAACTCTCCCGTTTAGGCACTGGATGACTGTAGCTTGATAATCTCCATCTCACCTTTTCTCCAGACTGAACAGACACAGTTCCCTCAGCCTATCCTCGTACATCAGATGTTCCCACCTCCAGAATGTGTTTAGTGGCCCTGCTCTGCACTTGCTCTAGTGTTGGCTTCTCTTTTTTATGGGGGGCCCTCCCATCAGTTATGTTTGCAGATACAGATGCAGCCTCACCAGTGCTCTGTAGAGTAGTCACTTTCTTCCACCAGTTGGCCTCACAGCCCAGGCTGCAGTAGGCCTTCATGGGCAGGCTGATGAGTCATGTTCTGTGTCCTGTCCACCATAGTTCCTTTCCTGGCCAGTCATGTCCCAGCTTGCACTGCTGCCTGAGTTCATTCCACTGCAAGGGCAGAAGCTTTCTGTTTGCCTTAGTTGAATTCCATTAGTCTGCTGTCCATAACTGCTAGGTCACACTCTTTTTTACTCACCTTCACAAACAGGGTGGCCTCCCAAAAGGCTGGCCTGTCATGATATAGAGGAGATGCTTTTTGTTCATTTGTGGAATTCTAGTAGCCGTAGACATCATAAGACTGTAAGCTTAATGACTATGTGCTACCCAAACCTAAGTATCTATGTAAGTCCTTATTAGGGAAGCAACTGCTGTCTGTCAAGAATACATGGCTTGTAGCAGTTTGTTTACATTATATATGTTTTCTTTCTGTTTTGAAAAGGCCCTGTGTCCTTGCCCTTTCTGCACCAAAGTGTACTTGGCAGATTGTTCTCTAGTTCTTGTTATAGTTCTGAAATTAGCATGCACCTGTGATGTAGTTTATCTGCACACTTTCAAGGCATTTTGTAGCAAAGCAGATGCATAGTGAACTGAAGGAAGGGAACAATACATTTATCCCCATAATAAAGTATTTAAAGATGTCGCCCTTATTTAAAGGAAATAATTTAGGGAGCAATTACAATTCAAAAGATATCTTTTTCTGCTAAGAAGATGATATTAAAAGCAAGATTTTACACATGTAGAGTTATAATTACAGTGTCTGCAGTGGTTTCTGCTCACCAGAAAGGGTCACTTCATCAGAATTGCTGAACACATCTGAAAGATATGAGCTTGATTGTGCTACAAGCACTTCCAGAGAGAATGCTGCACCTGCTAAGTAGAAAATGGCATATTTCAGAGAAGCTTCTTTTAACACTGCATTTGTGTTTTGGTTTCGGCTGCAGCCGGCAACAAAAGCGCCACGCGGCCGCCCCTCCCCCCGCCGGCGTGCGGAGGAGAATGAAAAGAAAGAGGCAGAAACTGGTGGGTCGGG
>Ga0065711_1042149_pt1 | contig 15602 bp, 5 predicted proteins | sample Hoacrofraction12_FD_59098 | JGI IMG/M metagenome (GOLD analysis project Ga0065711, IMG submission 59098) | Hoatzin crop microbial communities from Cojedes, Venezuela - Epithelial fraction 12 v2 (version 2) | ecosystem: Host-associated > Birds > Digestive system > Esophagus > Crop | place... | reverse complement strand
CCACCCTGCAGATATTTAGAGGCATTTCTAAGGTCCCCTCTCAGCCTTCTCTTCTTCAGGCTGAACAAGCCCAGCTCCCTCAGCCTCTCCTCGTAGGAGAGATGCTCCAGTCCCTTCATCATCACATTGATCTTCTTCCGCCACAAACATACAAGACTACGTTTTCTGATCAACTACAATTATTTTATTTCCCTAGCCTCCTACTTCTTAAAATTTTAATTATTCATCAACTGGCATACCGAAGGCCTGAAGAAAATTTGCAGAACCAAATATTAGTTTTTCAAAGCACCTACAGAAATGGTTGGCCAGAGTCTGCAAGATGAGCAGAGGAGTGAGAACTGAGGTCTGAATAACTCAGGCACTGATCAGCCTCTTTCAGGTTGCTGAGAGCTCATTGTGAACGTTAAGTTCCAGGATCTCAAACCAGGTCAGTCACATGCTTATTTACTACAATTCCTTTCCACAAGGCAGAGAACTCCAACATTAGCCTGTGATAGCTTTGTCATTAAAGCCAAACAAGAGCTGGCACTGTTGGTCTGTCCCTGAGATTTCGTCAGAGGAAGACTTCGCTGGAGGAGCATCCCCAACGCCTCCTTTTCATCAACAGCTCAGACCAGCTTTCAAACTTGGACCCAACAGGCTCTGAATCACTGAGAGGATGACACAGAAACCATTCAGCTTGAACTCTGCTCTATTCAACGGGCATCAACAGCATGCAGCACGCCTTGGGTTGTTTCATGACACATCAACTCACACCCCAACTACTCCTTTCAAGAGATACCCAACCTGCATCAACATACTGATGGGCCAGTCCAAATAATGTAACAGGAGATGTTCACTGGTATGTAATGTTTGTACTGAAACTGTGCTTCTGGGGAGGGAAAGGACATGAAAAGGCAGGACGTATAATATATTCTTAAAATGTAACTGTATCAAGCAATCAAAAAGTATCAGAGGTAAGTTTAACCTAAGTGACAAGTGCATATCACTCAGCTATGAGCTTGTCTGTCTACAGCTATCCTGGAGGGGAAAAACGCTTCCCCTCGAGAGCATCAAGAACTGTATTTAGAATATTTCCTTACAAATGGAAAATGGGTAAGGAAATAAGTGTTTGTTTTCGAAAATGATCTTATTTTACTACTTCTTAAAAAAGTCCAATATAGGAAAGGATGAAGCAATTCTCTCTGCAGTTCACTACACTGAGTTGTCATGTAAGAAAGACCTTTCATTATTATAGCAGTAGTGAAGAGAAATGACATCTCATTTTCAGAACTCTCCAGACACAGCAGGGTAATTTATTAAGATATTAACCTGTTTTCACATAATACAGTGGTTATGGATTGAGAAAACACCGTGTGAAGAGGCGTAATTGGGACACCAAAGTGATCCCAAAACCTTTATGCAAATATAAAGCTGTTGCTTGCTAGAAAAATACTTAAATTGAACCCTAAGTTACACAGCATTTACCTCCCCCTTCCAAAAGAGGGCAGAAAAATGGTGGTTGATCTGAAAGCACAGTAAGATCTTTGCTTATTCTTCCCACATCAGGTATCTTCAAAGTACTCCATGAAGCCTGACCCATCCGGGAAATCAAAGACTGCGTTCCAGGGAGAAGACAATGACATTCACAGTATCTTTGAAACTTCCCAACGACCACAGCAATACAAAAAGCATTGAAACACTCTTGAAAAGAAGTCACACACTCACTTGAGACTCTAAATGGAGCAGTCGTTTTCCGATTCCTGAACTCTTTGAACCAAGTATCCTGCAGGAATTAGTTCTGCCTGGCTAACATCAATTCAGGAGCCTGGACTAATTACCATCACAGCTTTCATTTAGAAAAACAAGGGAGGCAAAATTTAGCAGAGGACAAAAAGGGGTCTCTGCTTCTCACCCACTGCTGTGACTGAAGCTGATGAAGCAGGGTCTGGCATCGTACATGACTCCAGAACTGCTGGCTACCAGCTACTGAGCACCGCTCAGCGCTTGCTGCTCCCCACATTCCCACTTTCCGCCTTTACTTCTCTGAACAGTTTGCGGTTCCTCAGAAGTCAATGCCAAGCTGATCATCATCTCTCCATAACACGGACGGTTTTGTGAAGAAAAAAGGAGAAAACGGAATTCAAGTTTTGGATGTGTTGGACTTGTTAGGACCCAGTTCAGCCTCGTAACAGGCTCCACCGTCCGGTTTTCTGCTGGTATCTCTTAAGACCAAAAGTAGAAGAGCAGACAGCAGCTTTTCCATGGTGTCTGGTTAAAAAGCTACAGCTAGGAAAAAAACCTATAACCAAACAGAACAGTTTTACCAGTTGGCTGGCTGCTGCCTCTACAAAAACACACAGCAAGATGCTGGAAATTAAAGCTTGATGGACATAATGAGAAATTTGTTAGCAACAACATCAGTGGAAGAAACACTCTTAGAGCTGTCATTTTTCTTTTGTCAAAAATAAGAGCTCTTCCAATTCAGAGAATATCTAAGATCAAAAACAACACATACTTAGAACATGAGTTTAAGTCACAAGTTAATCCTACTGTAATTTAAAAGACTGAAACCTATGAACTGCAATATTCCACAGGAAATAGCTGCACAGCTTTTTTAAAAATCAAGGACATTCGCTTACTTTTGGCGGCATATCGGAAGCAATAATATGCTGGGATTGTATCACTTGCCCCCAATCAAGGCGGCTCAGTTTGGCTTATTTAACTTGCCAACTAAGTGACCTTCCGTTTCTCTAAAAAAGAGAGGATATTAAAAAATGTCTGTACATCTTAGCTTTTAAGCTTTTAATTGAATTCACACATTGTTTTGAGTAATACTGAATGACACTGTCAGCACGTTAGCCAACCACAAAAGCCAATCGACCTAAAGAACGGTTTCGTAACTTCGTCGGATTCAAAAGCTTAACTAAAACCAAAAGCTGTCGGTACTGAAGGCTGGAGAGATTCCCATCTGGACAGGAAAATGTAAAACCCCGAAGAATCAGTCAGCTGTTTGCAAAATCAAGCTACAGCTTCAAACACTAATTTCAAGGTTGCTCTTACCAAAGAGCACTAACTTTTGCATTACTGCTGCTGCCGCTGAATAGACAACTGCCTTACAAGTTGCCTTTTCTCTTTTCTAATGCCACAGAAAAGCTTTTGCAGAATACATTCTCCAGAAAGGGCTACTGTATTGGACATATTTGTATACCAGCTCCACCGCCTTACTAAATCTGAGCACCAACACATGTCACTGAACAGGTGCTGGGCCTGGAAACCTATACTTACCACGGCTATGCTGCTGAAATATATATAATAATGCTCTGAGCAGAAAGGGGGCTGTGCTACAGAGCCAAGACAGGCTGCAAGAGTTTGACGTTAGTTATGGACAACTGAGCAACAGGTAAAGCATCTTCCTCAATCCAGTTTTGAACAAGTAGCTCTAATCACGTGAAGATGTATCTCGTCATAATGTCAGGCAGAACATATCCAAAAAGGAATCCTTAACAATGTTTTTTAATACCATAGAAACACTTTGGCATTTTCCAGCAGGATTTTAGGTAAACACTTGCAACACTAAAGGCTTAAAGGTATCCTACAATGAATTTGGAGACACTGCTCACAGTACTTGAGATTAAGCATGTGCTCAGATTTTGTTGCTTGGGGGCTGGGGGACTGCTTGTTTTCTAAAGGACTTCAGAATTTGATTTGTAAAATACATTTACTGCCTAATTCCCCAAGCTGGCTAATTCTACATGTAACTGCATCTAATTAACTATTTTCATACAACTGAGAAAAGCATGCGTAAGTTATGAATGCAGCTGTGTACTTCATTTCCTTAGAAATCCACCCCAGTGACTCATCTTCCTCCTCCCATTTAACAAGAGCAGACTTCTCCGAGCAACGCGCAGCTCATTTTGCAAAGTATTCCTGCAAAAGCGACCGTAAGCCCAAATGCCCAGTTTGAAGGCAGCTTCAGTAACCACTAACATACATTCTTGTACAGGCAATTAAAATAAGCAGGCTGCCCATATCTAATTACACAGCCGATGGCAGTAAAAATATCTCCAGAATCAAGAGAGATGTTCAGCTTTGTATATAAATATTTTTACTTTCTGGGTAAGTAACATGCAGTTGTATATTTAGTCTGGTTTTATCCGATCAAGTGATTATTTTATTTGCTGTTCTTAGATCACACTTAAGCAAAATCTTGGCTTTGTTTCTTATTTTTAAGAGAAGATTAGCTCATCCTAGAGAAGTCTCATGCTTCCCTAGAAAGGATTTTCTCTGGCAGATAATTCACTGAACCCCCGCAAACTCAAGGCAAGCCAGATGATCAGTTCTAATCCAAATGCTATATTCACCTACAAAACTAAAAATGCAAAGTCAGTTTTCCATGGAGAACGCTCTCGGTAGCATAGGCCCCTTCCCTAATCACACGTTTTGTGCAGAAGCACACCAAACCTCAGAAAACCCAGGCTTCGCTACATCCCAAAGACCACCAGAGGAAACAAACCCAGTTCAGCCGAAGCCTTTGAAGCTCGTAGGTCTGCATGGAACAGACACTTCTCCTGAGCTTAGGAAGAGAACACAAACCTCGCCGATGCACCCTGAAAGGAAATCAGATGGGGAGAACATGAGACATCCCGGCAGTCACCACAGCTGGGAATCTGAGCTGGCATTTGCTTTGAAGTTTTGAGCAACGTCCTGAACACAGATGGACAAGCTGGGTCTCCCACCAACGGGCCAGACCCACCAGGGAAACAACGCAAGATGCCACCTTCTCGCGCAGTGTGAACTAACGACCGACGACCTTTTTGGGGCGGGCGAGGAAAATGGGAACTGAGTTAAGGTTGCTTACTACCTGTTAGTTTTTCCTCATCACACAAGATTTTATTCAAGTCTTCTGGGTCCCACTTCGATACTCATCATCCATTGTTACTCTTTATTAAAAAGACCCAGTCCCTGCTGCATAGAAACAATGACAGTTCTAACCCACCGCAATTGCATCCGATGAGGATTTGCCCAGCAACACTTTAAGCTTAAAAGTCACCAAGTCAGGACCTGAACATTACAGGTATATATATTTATTACACATAGTATATAAATATGTGTTTATTTTTTTTCCCCCCTACAGCACAGCCAAACCCAGGCTGTGGGCTGCAGCATGTAACCATATATCGGCAGGGATGGACCCCTGTCAGTGAGATCAGGCAGCAGCTGCTCAGCCAGCATGCCCTGGCTTGAAGGGCAAGCTGGTGATAAAACACCAGAGCGCTGAGATCAGATGGCCGGCTGCTCCAACCTTGGCCAAAGGATCTCTTCAGCTACCTAAAGGAGTTCAGAGTTTCCAACTCCAAAACAAAAATACAGCAGAAATGTGCATTTCAGACTCCAAGGCACAGCAACGCAGTGGCTAGGCTCATTCAGAGACAGCTACTCCAGACCAGCATAGCTGAATGCTCATGTAAATAAGCACGTGCTGTTTTCTGCATTTTTTGAGAGCAGTATCAGCATCTTGAAACTCATGACTAAGGCTACAATAACAAGCAAGCACGAGCAGTAAGGACAAAGTAATTCTATACAAGCTTCAATTTTTTTTTTTTCCTGAAGAATTATAGCATGAAAACTTTGTTAACAGTGCAAAAACTCTTCTGTTAGCACACTGCATAACACCACCAGACGAAGGGACAGGTCTAGAATAGGCAAAACCTTGAGGACATACAGTCTTGCCAAGAGCCACAAATGCATTCAAGGGCTTAGTTCAGTGAGAAACAACTACCCCTCTGCACAGCCACTTCTGTGAGGCTCTCCTTTTGTTGGCAGTTATGGCCGTGTACATTTTCAGGTCTCTGGTCTCAGGCTTTAATGTTCTTGTTCCCTTTTATACTTTTGTACAAGCCATTGTTCCTTCACTCTGGATCCCAGACAAGATTTGACCAGTAATTCAAAGAGATGGAAAAAAGTTCTAATTCAGCATTTAAGCTTATTTGGAGATACTGTACAACTATTAGACAACTGTTTCTGTTACATGTCTGTGAAGCAAACACAAAAGCAAAGAGAAGACCAAAGTAGATTTTATTAGTATTTGCCAAGGCAGTGAGAATGCCCAGGAACTGAAGCAGAAAGAACAGAAACAACAAAACCCCTGCCACTAAAAACCTCAATCTCGAGGCTTTGAATCTCCACACTCGCCACCAGATTCTTCAGCACGCGGTACAGAACGAAACCAAACCCGCTTCTAGCAAAGCTGGAGTTGAAATCTCTAGTTCCCCACCGACTTTTGCACCAGCAGGACATCCAGCAAATCCTTGAACTCTTTACTAACAGGGACAGGAAGGAACACAAACTTTGAGCTCCCCAAGCCACTGATGCCTATGTCATACCTACTGGTTTCGCAGACAAAGTTCACTTACGACACTCTTCCACGGGACTGTTTACAGGAAAACAAAGTCTGAATGCTTTGTGAATATGGGGGTCCAGCTGTATCTCTGCTTGAATGACACACATTGAATCATTCACCCACAGAAGTAGAAAACACAATAATCTTCTAAGACACTGTTGTGTTTTATGCCATTTCCTTTCAGCTGTGTATGTTCATGATGTAATTTTAGCAGGGCTACCCCTTTGAGTTACCGTTAAAAATAGCGCCCGCACCACACACTGCTGAAACGCATCCACTCCCGGCACTGAAGGTAGCAGCAAGTCCACTGCTTTTTTCCAGGAAGATAAAAGAACAAGTGAGAAAGGAAATGAAACAACCTTTTAGCTTCGCATTTTTGTGCGCCTGAGAAATAAAATTTACTTTAATCAAAACCATTGTTTTGCATAATTACAGCCTATGACTTTCCAGCATAAAAGAGCAAGAGAAAATGAAATTAGAAACGAAATCTGACAAAGCACCTCAACAAGGCCAAAGCTATTTGCCTCCTCCTCTACGTGCACGGCTCACGCCGACAGACAGACCATACGGACCACAGCCACGATGCCTCGATTGTGGGAACACGCCTGGCAGCACCAGCACCAAATGCTGAAGTACAAGACACCCTGGTACACAGAGGTTTGGGACAGTATGACCCCCTAAACTTCTCCCAGTTTCCACTATCTGGAATTCCCACACGAGATTTTACTCTCAGTTTACTCCGCATCAACCCATGAAGAATTCGAGATGCTTTCATGGCCCATACAGCTGTCACATCTCTCAGTCCAGGTCTCGGTATCTGGCTCTGCTCGGGCATTTTTCAACAGATGCAGTTTATGAAAACTACATTAAGCCTGCATTAAACAGAAGAATCCACCTTTCTTTAAACAACCCCAAACAAAACTGAATACACAGAATTTCACTGCTTTGGCTGTTCTCAGCTTCTTTCTTTCTTCATTTTGATTCCATTTATAATGAACACAGTGTTAATAGCACCGTTTTCTTATTTGGTTATTAGCAAAAGAAGATCCAAGTTAGTGAAGGCACATGTAATTTAAGAAATAATATCTAACTATTTTAAGCAAAACAAAGGCAAGGAACTTGCTTCTGTCTACAAAGAGTGTCCAAAGAGCCTTTCTCACCACCAATTCAAAAAATCCCAAGCATTGTGACATAAACCTGAGTTTCTTCTCAGAGAGCTACACAAGCATTACGCCTGCCCTGATATGAAGCAAGAACTACCCTAGCTTGACAGATACGTAAACAAGACTCTACAGTAAATCACAAGCAAAGCCGTATTTAGAACACAAGAATTGGTAGCTCTTGCACAGTGATCCTTAAAGGACACAAGGCACCAATTCCTTCTGAGTTTGAATCTGCAGTCTGAAAAAAAAAAAAAAAAAAAAAAATCACTCACTGTCCTCTGAGCTGTGAAGGAAGGCTGGCATCAGCTGGCTGGCAAAGTGCAGAAGAACACCGTTTAAAAAACACAACCAATTTCCTCCCCTCTAACTGCACACGTCCTGCAGCTAGACTCATGAGTTACCATTTGCAAAAGGTCTCTCTCTAGCATAAGTATTCTTACACTCATCGCTTCTTCTTTGCAGTCCATCTGTTCCCTTGTTCCAGATACTGGATGTGAGAAATCATGATCACTTCCACGGAAATAAAGTGTTGTCATTGACTAAATAAGGTCACTTCCAGATTAGAAAGAAGGGAGGCAAAGAAGTATTTGCTGTAGTAGTAGGGGAAGCAAAGAAAATTGCTGGCAAAGTAAACAACTTTTTTTGGTGACATGTCCTCACCCTTCCTCTCCACCCACCTCCTCACTTTCCAAACCAGACCAGTATGTCATGTCAATGCTCGGTCCCAAGGATAACGCATCTCCTCCTGTGACTTACTGCCCTACCTGAAACCAGAAGTTATTGTTTCCAGTTCCCAGTATCACCAGTTTCTCTAATGTTATCTCAAGTCCTACGATGTCTGGTATCTTTACACCACTGTAGTGTGATTGTTTTGAAAACTGCCAGCCTCCCACATCTGCAAAAAAAAAAAGCTCCAATGTGACAATCCTAATGCTGACACCAAGTCAAGCAAGAAATCTAAGCTTTCCTTTAAGTTCTCATGAATTTTCAGACCTGGACCCAAAAATCCATGAGTGATGACCACATTTTTAACTTGTATATGCAACTACCTGTAAAAACTCCAACTACCTGTTGATAAAATTGTTTACCCTCAGGGAGACAACTTTTGGAGAAAAGAATTAATCCAAATGTAAAGGCATATGAAAATCAAAAACGTGCTTTGAAAAATGGGGGATTTAACAAGAAACTGATAAGGGAAGGGAAAGAACGTCTGCTAGCTAAGAACTACCCAGCTATAAAAGCTTCTTAAGCATGCCGTACACAGGAAATTTGCCATTTAGTCATTAGTACACTTGTGACAGTATGCAAAAAAAACAGGCAAGGACATGATGGCTTTCTAGCAATATATGTGAATCACTCCTGTTTTCTTCAAATTGGTAATTTTTTGTCCAATTTAGTTTAGGGGAAATATAAGCCTAGACAGGATAAGCAAGCTATTTTAAATTCTTATATCCCTCTGGTTAACATGGCAGGGAAGCGGGTAAGTTTGAAACAGACATTTCCAGATGTCAAAGGGTGTGAAGTTCTAAAGAGATGCAATGAACAGCTGGGCACTCTGAACATTTCACACATCCCTTAATCTTCAAGCAGCAGACCCAGAAATGTCCAGTCCTAGTGAGCTAGTTGCCATCAGGGTGCAGCAGGAATTGCCAGGAGACAAGAATCACCTTCATTTCTTCCTTGAAGTCCTGCATGACATGTTTTCTATCCTTCAATAAGCTCTTAAATGTCAAATTTCCTCTTGCCATCCCCTGCCTTTATAAAAGCTTTTCAGTATAAATGCAGGTTGAGGCATGAGTTCCTTCAAGATGTACACCAGGTAAAGTTTTCACAACTCTTTCTATTCTGACTCGGCCACATTTCCTCAGGAGATGCTCTGCATTAAGCCATTACCTAAATATTTGAGAAAGACTGGTTTGGCTCATTTAACGCAATTTTAATGAGAAGCTCAAGCTGCTGATGTTGTTTCTGTTACTGGCAGAAGGTCATGTTATTGCCTCCATAGCTGTGGAGGTAATGGCTATTAATTTCATCCGCATTAACAACTCACGTGCCATAGCAGGCACTTCCAGGACTTCACAGACATGAGCTGGCAACACAAGAGAGTCCTTCTAGGAATGCACATGCCCAAGTGTTGCTTCTTGTGCTTCTGAAGAGCCATGGAAAAAGGCAAACAGTATTAAACATGAGTTTATCGTCTCACATCAGACATTGGTAACTACATTGCCATTATCTAAGATCAGGAATCTGCCTGAGGAATGCATTTCAGCAACGTCAATTCCTTGGCATGGCTGAATTTACCAGCATACTATTCTTCAAATTTTTATTTTTCAGAGTAGTTTGATTCTAATTCATTATAAACAGAAGCATTATTCATCTCCCGATCAAACTGAACAGGCTTCAGAGTACTCAAAATCAGGCGCTTCACTGTGAAACCTTCTTTTACCAGAAAGCTGGTCATTTTCTAATATTTAACAAGAGAATTATATTGCCCAGTACACAAATTCAGAAGTCTTCATATAATGTAAGAATAAATAAAAGCAAGATTAATTAGTAACGAGCAAAATGAAGCCCTTTTTTCCCCATGGACCTCTGCTGTACGCCTCCTCTCTTCTGCAGAGACCCCAGCCCCACATCCTCTGTGACAGACCTACAACAACACTACTTTCCATCTACCACACCTGCCTTAAGTTCTTCCACATTTTCCACATACTCCCTAGACACACACACATAACTAGCTGCCTGCCTTCCCCAGGCACGCTTAGCATTGCAAGACACCTGCCTCTCCTGCACACCCATTTAATTCTGCAGGATGCCAGGTCAGTCTCGCGTCCCTACAGCGACGCCGCACAGGACTCGCCTGAACTGCCACGTGGGCAACCATCAGGACGTGTTGCCTCCAGTCCAGAAAAACCCAGCACAACGAGTGGCTGGGCAGACAAAACACGGTAAGGGCTGAACTGTTCTTACCTCTCCTCTTGATGGAAGCATGAATGAGTCTCTTCTATCCAGACACTACTGTAAGCAAAAACTCCAAATACTTCTGTCAAATTTGAATGAATTTAATCAACAGGCTCAACAGTTAATCAGGTGGAGACTGATGGAGCTGCCAAAGCAGAGCATTTCCATCACCTTTACTTGAAGACAAGCAAGAAGCCCAAACAAGACTCACTCGACAGATTCAAGATAATGCCCTTAGGTATATGCTTAATATAAGTGTTATTTTAGGGGAGTATGTGAACAAGGCATATGGTACACACACAATTAAAACTGTTTATAGGAAACGTGCAGTAGAGTCTTCTGTCACACGAACTCAAACAAGACCATGGGTAAATATATACAGCATGACTTTCCGCTGAAGCCAGCTCACTGCAGCTCGTGGCCAAGGGGGAGACCTTTCAGTCCCCATGTAAAGTGCCTGGGAACCACAAAGGGCTGCCCTCGTGAAGGAATCTGGGCCATGAATTACAGACTGCAGTAAGAAGCACCTTTCAGTATTTGCACAAAAAAGGTTATGACATGAGTAGGCATGAGTATGTTACATGAGTAGGCAGACCAGAAGCCTCCTTCTCATTCAGTGCGAAGAGTCCGCAGGCTGCTCTCCCCTCCTCTCCCTTTGCACCTTCTCGTAGCAATCCCAAGATCTCTCCTGCCCAGTCTTGCTGTGAGGAGAGGGAGGTAACAAGGATGACAAATACTGACTCCAACCTCAACAAAAGTTAACTTATTAACCGTTAACAGCATAAATTTGCCAGAGTCCAAGTGCAGCCCCAGGAGCGTGGAACTCTACTCCCAGCTCTGACACAGCCCAAGGGTGAGCTGCGAAACCTGGCCTCTGGCTTTGGGGACATCAAGTGGGCTTCTATGCCTGCCTGCAGGAGCACAGAGTACAACTGCACAATCAGTAAAAACTCGAGATGAAATGCAATGTTTTTGACTTACTTTTTTTTTAAACTAAATTGAAAGACTCATGAGTATTATCTTTATTGCAAAATTAAACCTCCAACCTTAACTGAACTCGAACTCTAGAAGACCAAGCTGCGTGACTTATGCAACATACAGGCTTCAAGAACTTTCTTGATATACAATAATCTTCCAGCACAGATGAAAACATGCAACATCAAAACATCTTTTTTTATTTTTGAGGTACACTAATCCTTGGATTTGAATGCTAGAATTAACTCTAAATACTTGATACTCCTAAACCAACGAGTATATTAGAGACAGTAAGTCGGGAATGTAGTGCCATGTGTGTGATCTAACAGCCTCCACTGCTGAAGTTTAGAAGCAGGGTTCTGCTTCAGAGAGAACATAAACAAAGACATATACAAACAGCTGAAAAATTATATACAGTTGGTAGAGCGCGATTTTTCCTGAAGGATTATCATAGCCTAAATACTTCTTTAAGCCCTACCCTAACAGTAGTTGACCCAATATTGTTGGAGATGATGTAGTTACTTAAAAATAGAATAATCCAGCTACACAACTGATGCAGAACAAGCCACTATAAAGTCTGGACTCTGAACCAAAAGCATGTCAGAGCTTTTTCCTCCCCCCGTATTTTCTCCCTGCCTTCAACAGGCCGAACAACTGGTGTCAGACATTTCAGGAGGCAAAGACTGGTGACTGCATTAACTAACAGAGCTCCTGCAGTCTAGTTTCTTGTGGAAAAAGGAGGAGTTGAGGAAGTGGGAGACAAAAATGGTGCAAGACCATACAAACACATTTTGCCAAAGAGAATAAACTGGGTAGCAAAAATAGTGGTTAGAAGTTCTGGAGAGCTTACATCTCACATTTCTGCTGACTACTGTGATGAAACAATTCAGATACGAAAGCTTGCTGCATGTAACAACCAGCTTAACCTACCTGCAACTCGCATCCTACCTGAGGTCAACAGGGTTACTGCAAACAAGGACATATTTTACATTCTAATATTAATCCAAAATTAAAATCAACACATTACTGAGATGCATTTTCTCTCAAGTTTGCTTTTCCTCGTGTCTGCAGACTGCAGCTCCTTTTGTCCAGTAAGTCATGTGCTATTCTGTGTATTTATTCTAGCCTGGGACGCTGTTGAGGCTTTGCAGGACCCTGTACGTAGACTAATAGCACACCTTCAATTAAGCAACAAGTTTCACTGTGCTCAGCAGGGGTACTAAGTGGAGTACAGATTGCAGAATAAAGCCTGCTGCGCCCATTTTACATCTAAAAGCTTTACTCCTCTCTGTCCACAGAAAGCAGTTTATGCCTATCATTAGATGCATGTGTTACAAGAATTGTGATTCAGCTTTCGCTATATAAGGATCACATTTCAACAGTTGCTTCATCTGAAATCAGACTGGCTTGGAGACAATTTTGAGGCTTTGTGTGGCAACAGCAGAAAGGCAAGATAAATATACAGGAAACCCAAGGATAGGGGAATTTTTGTCACTTTGCAGAAAATGAGGAAACCATCTTCCAGACTGCTTTATGGAGAAAAACAGTCTAAGTGCCACCTGCAAAGCCTCACAGCAGTAATGAGCATCTTATAAATGCCAACACAGAACTCCCACTGCAGCAAATCTAAAACAGAGGCTGTGACAAATCAGAATTTTTCTCAGTGTTATGAGAAATTACAGTATGAAGACTGCACAGTCTTCACACTGTAATGTTTTGCAACTTACGTTGCCGTTATTATAAAGATTCTTTTGTTCTGCACTTCAACATCTGGTCTGATGTACTTTACTCCACTGTGCTTTTGGAAAATATGCTGTGGTCACTGACCATATTTAATACATTGCTAAAATATGTCACATGCACAGAGCCATACTTGCTTACAGTGCTATCCACCTAACGGCCAAGTCCTTCTGCTTGGAACCTTACAGGAAGGGCAATTAATAACATCTCTGGCGTACGGGAAATTCCTATTGCTTTTTAACAACAAATACAAACTAAGCTGAATTTTTCATTCAGCTTTGATAACCATAACTAGTCTCTTTTGGGAATTGCCACACAAAGTCAGAACAACTCTGCATCCATAGGCTTGTTACAAATACGCTCTGGGAATGGGACTTCCCGTAGGTCAAGTAGCTCCTTCTGGACTTTGGCATAATAACTGCATTTTCCTTAGCCAACAGCAAAGGTATTGTCTGCAAAACAAAAGTTGCTAGCGAATATGCTATTTTTAACCAGTGACCTTGTTTAACCACTTGGCTCACTTGGTACTGGGAAAAGGTTCTGAGGTGGCTCCCCAGAAAATGGAGGGTAAAATCCTAAGTTTAAGACAACCAGCCTCAGAGACTTTATCAGAATCCCTCCAAGTAAGTTCGCTGACTTTGTTGGCATCGTGCTGGGAAACACAAACCTGCCTAAGGAAGGGACCATCACTGCACAGCTGCACCGTTGCTAAAGTGTGTGCCTAGCAGGCAGGCATTTGCAAGCATCAGATCTCATCTTTGAAAGCAGAATCAACACTTCTGACACTGGCACCTTCTGCAGGTGTATTTGCACTGATCCAGTTCTTGCAGTACTGTGGAAAAAAAGACTAGGGCAACAGAAGGAAGACAGCGTGGCACTCAAATGATGCAGTATGCAAAACATGCCCAATCCTCATTTGAATTTGATTGTTTTGGTCGCATCAGTGTTAAAACCATAGTTAAAACCTGACTACTTTCTAGAAACACTGCAAAGAGAGACAGCAAGATCTAGCAACACATCCCTCTTGGAATTTCCGTTACATGTAACCCAAGAATCTACCTGTATTTACCTCTGTTCTCCTTGACGAGTGAGATCTGGCAATACCTTAAAACCTGTAAACAAGCCTGTCTGCAGCTTACAAGCACAACAGCCAGTCCCTGAGAACAGGGAAAGTCGCCACTTCCTGAAGTTACCTCCAGTTAAAATAACTTCCACATCTGTGAAAACAGGTTTGAACAATCCTAAGTCACCAATCAAAACATATGAGTAAAAAGCACAATTTATACTGCACGTTACAGCTATAACACTTCAAACAGGTCCACGTCCTTCTGTGTCAATACCCATCTGTATTTTTTCTGAACTTGCCTAGGCAGATTTTTGAACTTTATTTTACAAAAGTCCAGATAAAGCATGGATACCTGAAATGCTTATGTCAACAGGTACAGGATCTTCCTACTGTCACGGTTTTTCCTTTGCAGAAATGTCCATCTGCTTTACCCTGCTTTAGCACTGATACTTGCAGGCTTTAGCTAAGACTGAAGGACCAGCATAGAAAAATCGGTGAACTTTGCTAAATAACCATGTGATTGCCCTCAGCTGGTCCCCACTGCCAACAACTTGGGCATTACAGCATTGATCCAGTACCCCAATGCCTGGCAGTATTCCCATGGTTAGCTGGGCCTCTGAGATAAAAGGAAAGGTTTATGGACTTCTTTGACTGACACTCATTTTATAAATTTGTTTCCCAAGGCAGCAACATTCTGTGCTGATAGGGTGGTGAAATTATTCAGAAGTTATATATGTGACAAGTCTCTACACGCAGCATGTATTAATGTTTCCAGCTAACCACTTAATGCAAACAGGAGTGCATACAGACTTCCACCACAGCTTGTTGAAAAGTATTCAGCAATATACTCTGCTCTTCTCATCTCTCCCATGTAGAAACTTGAAATATTTTATGCTAAAAGCTAGTTTCAATGTGTGGATTAGGGAATATACAGCCACTGCTAGCTTTCAGGTCCAAGCCTACTACAGAATCACAGAATGGTTGGGGTTGGCAGGGACCTCTGTGGGCCATCTAGTCCAACACCCCTGCCGAAGCAGGGTCGCCTACAGCAGGCTGGCACAGGACCTTGTCCAGGCAGGGCTTGAATATCTCCAGAGAAGGAGACTCCACAGCCTCCCTGGGCAGCCTGGGCCAGGGCTCCGTCACCCTCAGAGGGAAGAAGTTCTTCCTCATCTTCAGACGGAACTTCCTCTGCTCCAGTTTGTGCCCGTTGCCCCTTGTCCTGTCGCTGGGCACCACTGCAAAGAGTCTGGCCCCGTCCTCCTGACCCCCACCCTGCAGATATTTAGAGGCATTTCTAAGGTCCCCTCGCAGC
>Ga0065711_1008522_pt1 | contig 15602 bp, 7 predicted proteins | sample Hoacrofraction12_FD_59098 | JGI IMG/M metagenome (GOLD analysis project Ga0065711, IMG submission 59098) | Hoatzin crop microbial communities from Cojedes, Venezuela - Epithelial fraction 12 v2 (version 2) | ecosystem: Host-associated > Birds > Digestive system > Esophagus > Crop | place... | reverse complement strand
TTTTTTTTTTTTTTTTTTTTTTTTTTTTGTTCCCTTTCAAAAAGGTAGAAGGAAGACTGCAGAGCTGTTGTCCCATAGTACAAGCAGTATAAGAAATTGTTTTCCAGGTAGTAAGTCAATACTAAGTAGCTATCATTTTTGATGCATCCGTACCAGTACTTCTTGCAAGGCAATTCAGACTTGCATCATGTAAAGATGGGACTATTCTATCAATCTGAGCTGCACTCTACCACTAACCTGACTTCAGACCCACAGCATTTGGCCAGACCTATTTGTACACGGGAGGCAACTGTTACTTGCAGTAGCCCTGTTTTGGCTGTAAAGGCGAAGGTGAACCAGTCATGTCAACTCCAGGAACTGCCCACATAGACTAAGACTTCATCCAGTTTCTAAGAACAATCTGTAGATCAGCAGCCTGAGCTGTCTCCTCTGGCCTGTTCTGCACTCCTTCTCCATCTTCACTTTCTCCCCTCTTAAACGCACCCAGCCATGGCCTGTCTCAGTAATGTAAAACAGTTGCTGCAGTTCTTTCCGGATTCACATGATGCTTGTGTAGGCAGCCCTCTCAAGCCCCTGCGCAGGGACGCATGGAGGCTGAACGCAGTCTGACCAGCTGCCAGCTGCTCTCCTGCTGCTTCAGCATCAGGCCAGAGTCCCTCGGACTGAAATAATGCCAGAAACAGCTAAATAATGTGGTCTGAAACATCTTGGACCATATCTGAGAAGGAACACTGTCTCCATTAACAAGTGCAGGGTTACAGCTACACAGCAAAAATATTCTCACCTTTTTACCTAAAGTTAGTGGGAAAGGTTAACATAGGGTTAAAGAGTGGTATAGCAACACCACATTGTGCTTAGGTACAAATTAGGATTAAATCACATTATGGCTGATGGCATGCATAGCATTTGATTCAGCAGGGATTTTTTTAGTGGCTGAAGGGTTGGCGTTAAGTGGCTGCATCTCTGCTTTTCAGAAATCTACAAAGATGAAGACTGGAATTCACTAGGGAATTTAGTGTCACTGGGAACAGATCATGAACACTCATCCAGCCACCCATTTTAACCTTGGCTTTCAACAGGACCAGGACAGAGTTGTGGGGAAAACGGTCACACAGGATGAAGTAGACTTGGGGCGGTGAGAATATCCTGCTTCATTGAGATGTCTCCTGCTGGAGGAATGAATGCTGGTATACTCATTACTGTAAATGCAAAGGGTGCGGGGTGAGCTGCAAAAATTGCAGGTAGTTGCAAATAGTTGCAACTATCTGCAAATAGTTTTTGTTCTACTTTGTGTCAAGATCATCCACGAACCACTTTTTCCAGACTAAGCCACCTATTATTCTATTAGTACTATGCTGAATGTTCACAACTTGTTTTGGGTGGGTTGGTGGTTTGGGGTTTTTTTCCACCCTGACATCCTGCTTAATGGCCAGAAACAACAGCTTTTGCATTTACCCGAGTTTTGCTTTAACTCTGATGTCAGTAACACTCCAGGTTCTGCAGCTCAGGTCCAGAGTAACGAGCTTTCAGCATCCCCCCTCAGCATGGCGATCACCAGCAGCATCCTTTGAATTTTGACCCAAGAGGCAGCAATGGAACAGGAGGAAACATTCAAAGGCCAAAGACAGTAATGGTGGCACTGGTAATAAGCTGATACGGTTGCAAAATTAGCAATTTCTTTGCTAGTTTGTAAGCTGTGATTTGTAAATATACCCAGGCAGGTTTCATCTGGACAGTAAGTCAAATCCCTTTGAAGATTTATTTTTAAGAGCAAAATGACCAGTAAGTATGTATGGCTAGCAAACAGGAGAGAAAAAAAAAAGTTTCAAATGTTCCAAAAATTGTCTAAGGAAAGGGGACAAGAGGAGGTAGGTAGTTAGAAATGGTCCAGGAAAGACTTCTTTTCTAAGTGCCATGCCATGGTTGGTGATTCTTTTTCTACGTTACTTACGCTTTCAGGTGCCTAGCAGATGGAAGGAGAGAATGCCAGCTAGATTATTACCACATCTAAATGAAAAGTCTCTTCCTACAGTCTTCATGCAGCTGCAGAAACAAAGGCTGGTCCAGAAGTAAACTTCAGTGCGTTTTTAACCAATCCAGGGCATTTTAGAAACTGCCACTGAACTGACAACCATGAAATAAGAGAAGAACAATTTATATACAAATCAAAGAGAGGCATTGATAGTCCCATGCTGTGCATCTGTACTTCAGTGTATTTTGGTGCAGTGCTCAATACCAGCTCCATTTGGTTAATCTGCTCATCCATTTTAGGGACTGGGTGATGCAGACCCTCCCTCTGAGCGAGAGCAGCACTGCATATCCTCCCCTTCACAGACAATGCAGCACAGTACAGAAAAGCAAGGCTATCAGTCAGGCCGCCTTTTATTCTGGTAACCTTGGAACATGGTGGTGCAAACCACAGCTAACTGCTTAGAGCAAAAGCACTGGGTCTGGTGTCTGGGTATTTTTTTTTTTTTTAACTGCTTTCCTATTGAAACCCCTGACCACCACATCCTGCCCCAGGCAGTGTTCTCACCCCCAGAGGCTGCTGCCTGTACCTTGAACCCTTCATGCCTGTTTAAAGATTAGTCATCAGAAGTGTCAGTGTCTTCACCTTCTCTCCCCTCCGCCTAGAAAGGGGAAGAAGGGCAGCTTCTTGCACAATGCTATATTAACTAGAAAAAAAACCAAAAAAGCACACAAATTTATCTGCATTTTTCTTGCACACACAAAAAAGCTTGTTTTTATAGCCTAGCCAGTAAAGGGCTCAAAGTTGTCTTTCAGAGATGTGTCAAATTGTATTGCAGCTTTTGATGAGTTAGAATACTAACCTATGTGCCTTTTCGCATCATCCACATCCCTGGATGCTTGTAAACATGAATAATCAAGTATCTCAGCACTCTTTATAAAAATAACTAAGACCTAGAATTAAGTTCATGCAGCATTGCATTGGTTAAACACTGAGTAAAGGAACTTAACTTCTATTAGAAATGCTGCAGTATTTAGAGAGAGAATTCCTAGAATAAGGCTGACATCCTTCACCGTTACTGAAACAAACTTTATTTAATTCAAGCTTTCTGCTAGACTCAGAATGAGAAGCCATCAAATGTGATTCTAGCATATTCCAGGAACCAGATGCCCATTTGGAATTAGAACAATATCATCAGTATTAAGCACTTGCACGCCACTGCAGCAGTAAAAAGGAAAGTGCTGTCTCAGTCTAATTCCAGCTTCTTGATAAAATACTCAATTTAATACAGTAAAATTCAAGGATGATTTTCAAATGAATGCTACACCTACAGAAGACTACCTTCAAAGAACAGCAGTAAGACAAGACTGGTACTATAGGGATAAACAACTGTGCACAGGCTTTCGGTGCTGCATTGTAAGAAAAACTTAATTCAGTCCTTGACTGTGTGCAGTAAATAGATGATAGTATGGAAGGCACAGCAATTTTAGGCACATTGGGAAGTTCCAGGTTTCCCCCATTTCCATGCAGCCGATCCAGAAACACTACTAAAGTTTTTGCAATTTCCTATAATATGGGACTGAGTTATGTCAGTACTACCTAGTTTCATTCACTACCCACAAAAGCATCAAGGTTGTGACATGAAACTACTGAGATTACTTCACTTAGAGCTGGTTAACATTTTAGTCAGTCTGCAACTCCAGAACTGCACACCCTCCGTTTCCTTGTTCAAGCATACTGACAGTTCCTCTCTAGCAAATATCCTCCTCTTTCTCATGCAGTCAGGAAAGAAATAAGGCTCAGAGCAATACCTCTTTCATGAAGGTCAAAGATCTTAATGTGAAAAGATGCTACAGTCTAAGGGTTATCAACAGCCTCCTTGGAACCACAGCCTGCAGTCCCTCTTCCACCTTATAGGCCAACATCCAGCATTATAAGCTTTGCAAATGGAAAGAGGAGCATTAAGCCTCACAGGTTGTTGCAAGTGGAACACTTTGTAAAGTTAACACCACATTCAGGAGAGCTAACTTAACTCTTCTAACCTTTCATCCTCCCTCTTCCCCTACGATGCTTCTCAATTCCTTTGAAAACAGCTCTTATCTCTAGAAAGTCAGCAGACTGTTCCCTCTGGGATTGCTCACATTAAAGAAAGTTTGCAAGTAAAATTCCATTCAACAGATTTTATTTATCAATTTGGTTTTACGATTACAACTGTTTCAGTTTTCTTCCATTGAAGACAAAATACAAACTTTTACAGCAACACTTGCAGAGAACATTCATAAGATAACAGCTTGACATTTGCACAAGTTGGCTTCAAGAAAAAGCCAGGTAACTTGAAGAGTCACTACAGTTCAGTGCCTAAAATTTACTCAGGGGCAAATACAACTACAGATCTACGAGCTACCTTCCACTTCAAAACACAAGGCCAAGAAAAACTGCAAGTCGTCACTTCAGGTTTTTTGCTAGTACACAGCACAGGTCAGCTGATACTGCCATTTCACAACCGAGTAATTACTTTCTATAGTGAGGCAGCCAAGCAGTGGTGAAGATGTATAACCCAGCCTCCCCGCCCCCCAAACAACTGAAAGGGAAACAACCCGAGCCACATCTCTCAACTGTGGATTATACCTTGTTGGCAAGGCTCACGAGCAAGCGGTGCATAGTGCAGGCCTTCCAGAACATCACTAAATTGATATAGTACAAGCTTGAGTTTTTCAGTGGCGTCTGTACATGTCAGAGATCCTGGGTTTCCTAGTCTTGGAAAATAGCAAGTGCTGGCACCAAGAAAAATTTAGTAACTAAGGCAAGGTATTCCTTCTATCCTTTTAAACAAAATTTGAGGCAAAAGATTAAGCAACTTTAAGGCACTTTAAAAACTATTTTTAGTTTGCTTTACCAGCATACTTTATCAGCAACCTAAATTAGGATCAGCATAGCTCATGAATAAGCACTTTAGCAATATTTTACAGAGCAACAACTGTTTTGTGGCAATGCCTTCCATGCTATGAAGTGTTCTGTAGCATTTTTCTGCAAGTTTCCCGAAACATAGCCCTTTGAGGCCAAAAAAATTATATACTAGGCATACAGTTTGCTTTGCTGAGCTGACGGAGAACTCTGTCATGCTTCAGAAGAGCGTTTCGCTCACTTCAAAGCACAGAATACAAGCTCATGGATATATTTTTAAAGAAATAAATGCAATAAAATAATTCTGAGATAGGGAAAGGACAGATTAAGTGATTTCACAATAAGGCCAAGGGTATACCATCTAACCCACACACATACTGTTGCTGGAAACCGGCTGCTTACTCTGCTGTTTTACTAAACCTGAGCTGATTGTCTTCGTTTTGTTGAGAAAACCAAAAGCTAATGAACTCAAAGGTACAGTACCGGTGAGTAACTCGTGTATTTTGTAGCAATTTGAGTTTTCTATGCAGCACAATAGAAACAATGCCATTCAAACTAGAAGAACACAAGAAAGCAACACTGTGCACTTTAAGCTTCCAACTGAAGTGCACTTAATTTGCTCCATAATTAAGTCCACTGCCATGACTATTATCCGCATTAATGCTATCTCTTTGTATCGGGTGCCAAATTCCAGTCAAGTCAGAGCTAGTAAGACAGTACTACAGATTATCCTGAAATTGATGATCAAGGGCTATCATCAAAAGCTATGTATTATATGCTACATCCACCACTTAATTTTATCTTTACTTCCATTTCTCCTGGGGGTTTACTTCACAGATGCTCAAGTCAATCTATACTGGAGATGACATACCTTTGATACTTAGATCACATGACTGATCCAGCCAAGGGAAAAAAAAAAACCCAATCCAAACCAACAACGTGGCCAAATAGATTTCCTTAAGCAGTTCACTGCAGGATGACACAAACCTGATGCCAGGAAGGAAGGAGCTATCCTGACTAGGATCAAATCAGCAGATCCTCTGAACTACACTTAATTGCTCCATCAGCAAGCAGACATACAGGAGGGTAAGACAAAAAAAACCCAAACCCTGAAATTAATTGCAATGATTTGAATAAGAAAAACCTCAGGATTTCCCAAACACCAGTATTTCAAGTATAAATGTAAGTTTTTGCCTTTTTATACAGGGAATGAACCAAGTTTTATCAACAGTTTTATGGTTGGTCTTTGTAGGCCAGAACAAAAGATAAACAACTTAAAGCTGCTGGTTGTAGCTGAACACTACTGTATCATGCTCCCTCACCCTCTGACAAGGTCACTAAGGGACAATTACAAAACTGAAATGCTCCAGCCACGCGTATTCCATTCTCCTATACAAAGCTAGTACTTAATACTTTTACTTATCTTTGAAATAGGTGGGATGCTTTTGCAGCCTACTGATTTTTAGTCTTTAAGGCACTAATCTTCACTTCCCATTTAGAAGTATTATCCCTATGTCCCCTCTCCACCCTCAACATTAATTGGAAAGGGCATAGGATTTCTGTTTGGGATGCAGTATTTTATCAGGCAACCTTCACTCTTGTGTAAAAAAATTTATGGGTTATGTTATTCTGTGAAGACACTATCTACTTCCCACAATTTTGTTAATCTTTCTCGCAGCACGCTGTAAGAGCTACAAGCTAGTATAAATGGTATTTCACTCCCTGAAGTCAGTCACCAATGATTCACATCTTGATAAAACTGAAGGGATACGGCATCAAATGTTGATTAAATTAGCCTTCACAATAGGTCATCATGAGATTGTCTACTCAAGACAGTGTTGCCACTGAATAAGAATCTCTGAACGTCTACATTTGGCATATCAAAAAAATAGTCCCGCAGCAGCAGCCACTAAAGGAAAATAAGACAGCCATTAGAACCCATGCAGCATATCGCAAGTAATCCTGTTGAAGAGATTCGTATCACCTCTTGCCAAGTATACTGTTGCAAAAATATTCTTTTAAAGTCTTAGAGATTTAAAGGATATTATGAACTGCTGTCTTCCATGAACAACAGAAAATATTCTGTGAACTACAGGTGTTGGGCTACTAGTCCATTATAAAGTGGCAGGTCCTAAAGTGTGTGATAGTTTCGGTCTTTCGACTTGCAGAATTTGTACAGAAAGAAAATAACAGCCTGCAGACCCAGAACAAGGACAATTCCACCTATGAAACTTGCAGCATCAAATGTAGATTTGCGTGGAGAAGGTGCAGGAGTCACAGTAGCATTCGTACCTGTTAAACACCACATTAGAGTTTGTGAGGGCACAACATTCACAATAGTTTTACAGATTTTAGTATTGGCTTCCTTGTATTAAGAGTGCTCAAAACATTCAAACACCAATAGGAAAACAAAAAATAATCAAAAGTAAAAACATGTCAGCAGCTGCATTTAGATTAATGATACTGAAATTCTGATTAAATACTGTTTGCAGAAGGTCAGAGCTATCTATAGCCAAATCACCCTCTTTTACATAGAGGTATATTGTTGATATGCTCACATTCAGAACACATTTTCCAATCTCTGCTGCTTGTTCTAGCTTTTTGCTTAAATTCAAATTAAATTATTATCTTCCATCTACTGCACCCCAAGAGTTACACTTAAAGAAATCAGCTGAAGCCACAACACATGAAACTGGAAGTAATAGCCATCTGCTGATGACTAGTTTCAAAGAGCTTTACTTCATGAAATAGCGTATTCAAGACTGACACTGAAATAAAACACCTCAGCTTATTCCCACCGCTTGTAGCCCAATTTTTTTTAATAGGTATTCCACTATTATGCTGTAAGAGAAAAACGAAATACCACCTCCCAAAGGTGAGTTAATAAGAGACTTCCAGCCACAGTATTAAAAGTGGCCAGCTGATTTCGTTTGACTAACATGTTTCTGACTTCCAGTATCTCACCAGCCAGCTGTTTCTCAGCATAGAACCTTGCTACACACATACATTACCTCAACAAAATCAGACATGCCATGAAGTTAGAAGTGACAAGATTGCAATACATAGCAGATACACCAATACTGCTTTAACATTGTCACTTGGTAAGTCTTTCAAGGCAACACTTATAAAGCAGCACTAATTTCTAAGTATTTTACGCTTTAATTATGCTAGCAGCAGCAGTTACCTGGAATACTGGTTGTTGTGGTAGCTGCAGTAATGGTAGCTGTAGATAGAGGAGCATGTGTAGTTGCATTGGTGATGTTAGCTGTTTGAGAGAAGACAGTATGTACAAACACAAGCTTCAAGAGCAAGTCTGCAAGCACTGAGGTTTTACATAAATGATTTGTCTTGTTTTGCCTAAACTAGCATAAGCTATGACCTTAGACTGTATTCCACACAATTCAGATGTTCAGCTGCATGGCATTAAGCCAAGTTTCTGCAATAAGGATTTTTTTCAAGCTTGGACACCATTGTTAGCCAAATATTTCAAGGTTCTCTACAGATCAATCAGACAAACCCACTTTTCTTCCAAGCACTAATATAAATGCTGGTATTTGAATGAGAATGAAGATAGCTGCTTCAAGACAACTGAGAATCTGCATCAAGGCAAAGGACTTTCATTAAACAGCCCTCAGAATCAGTTAGTATCTATTGTACTAAAAAACAGTACTTAATGTAGTATCTCTAGACAGGAGATAAACACAAGATAGAAAAGCTTCTTCTTTCTTCCCCCATCCCCATAACACTAACTGTGAATGACATCACTGGATCAAGCAAACACACCTGTAGCTAGACTGTCTCCAAAAAACTCTTCCATTATCAAATTTATCAAGCCAGAACACTGGGTCTCTGACCACCCCCCCACGCCCAACAAGTATTACTAAAAACTAATCAGTATTCCATTATGTGCCTGAAACAAGTGCCAACATTTGTGGGTTTACTCAAAGCTACACGTCACTCCACTGTAAGTTAGGCTGTTCTGAGCCTAAGTAAGTACCAACTTGTTACTTCCCAGCTCCCTTAAGCAGCAGATGCTTTTAAAGATTATTATTTTTGGTTTTTGTTTAAAAACTTCACTGTTAAAACAGCAGCATGTGTTAAGAACAGAAGTTGTTGAACTGGGCAACAACAACAAAAAAATCAACCTCATAAGAACTCATGATTAGTGGAAATGACTAATTCAAACAATTACCACTGAACCAATTCATAAAGACATTGGAAAGAAGCATTTTCTGTTAAGTTTTATGAAATCCACTTCCAAATCTTGGGACAATTTATGTATTCAAACATTTAAAAGTCATGCTACTACACTGATCTGCGGAAGAAGCCCTTCTCCTTTATTTTATTCACCAGTTTCTAGTTTACTGTCATGCTATGTTCCATGGTACTATATTACCTATAGTAGTATGAGCCGTGGTAGCAGAAGTAGCTGTGGTGGTATTGGAAGACGCTGTGGTAGTATTGGAAGATGCTGTGGTAGTATTGGAAGACGCTGTGGTAGTATTGGAAAAAGGAACGACTGTAGGAGCTATGAGAGAAAAAAAGAGTTATGTTAAAGAGATTAATCACAGTACTTAGTTAAAACAACACCCCAAACTCAACAGCAACAGGCCAAGTTTCAGGTAACTCATATAGCACCGAGTTCTATTGTAGTTTTGGACTGAAATCACAAAGCAGTTGAATGCTCAATCCACCACACTAACAGCAAATGTCGCACAAGTGAATACATGAAAAACCTTGTCACAGGCAGCCAAATGAAGCCAGCATTCAATTGGCAACTCAAGATTCCTCAAAGCAAACGAAAGGGAGAAGAGTCCTATTGTACAAGCATAAACTGTGCATGCTTTACACAGTAGGAAGCCAGGTATTCAGTACTGCTTCCCAATCTAACTGGAACTAAAACTGAACCTGACCTACCAACTAGAAACCAGAATGGTTAGACAGCTGAAGCAGTATGGGGGGAAAACCAAGACATCCTCAAGAATTTCAAAGTTTAGCTAAAGCTTTCTGCTCCGAGAGCTGTTGCTGGTTGTAGGTGCTCTCAGCTTCAGCATGTGCTGTAAAAAAAAAAACCAGCAACTGTGAAACCTTCTGCAAGTTACTAAGTCACACGCGGACAGCTCATCTAAACTGTTGCTTAATCACACACTGATACATCAGCAAGCTTCCTGACGAAATACCGTTATGTTCAGAAGCCTTTAATGCTCAGGGTCCTTTAAATGTGGTTATTTACATCTTGAAAAAATTCAAGATGTTGGGAAACCAGAGCCAACTGTTCCTACAGAGACAGGCTGGATATATTAGAATCTACATTCTCTGAGGTCCCACTGGCATCAAGTCAGTTTAGGTCCACCTTAATGGTTATTCCACGTCAATCCCCGAATGCAGTGCTGAGCCGTGACACTGTAAGAGCTGATAAGGTATACAGGTTCCTCTCACACCAACAAAGACCCCCTACTAAAGGTGACGATTAAGTTTCCTTGAATATGCAGAAGCTAAAATACAGAACCTCATAACGCTGCTACAAGATTAATAGGAATTCTACTCTTAGATATGCAAGGCTGCATAGTAACAGCATGCGCTCTTTGGAAAGCATTGAAAAATGCTACTTTTAACACTCCTGATTAACAGGCAATTGTTACAATTTTAGAAACAACACAGAAGTCCAAGCCAAGTGGAATTATTTCTGACTGGCTGCCACCACCATAAGAAAGCCCATAGCAGCATGGAAGTTTCATCTCTGTTGCTGTGAGACAGCCTCTTTAGCAGCACTGTCAAACTCATCGAAACAAAAGTATTAAGAATTCTCATTTGCTCTTCTAGATCTTAAAACCAAAAAATCCTATTTTAAAGTTCATTTCTTGTTACCTTTCAGAAAAACTAAAACTGGGGGGCTTTCACAAAAGTGAAATTCAAGATCTAATCGAATTCATTCATATCCTGCAAATCTGCTTGGCAAAGCAAGCACAAATAAATGAAAACACTGAGGTAGACATGCAACCAAGCACGTCCCTGGCATGAAGGACTTACCTTACACAGTTCTATAACCCAGACCCTGCATCTCAGGACTGCATGAAGAGCTGTGCTAGTTAACAATTAAAACTGGAAGGTTCATAAGTATTTCCTATTTAGTCCATCTCAGGCAAAGCAATGGACTTGGCAGGTGAAACTTTCTTCTTGACTATAAGGTTACTGTCTTGAGGATGCTGATGAGTTCCTTAGCATATGCTACATCCTAGCATAGGAAACGTCACCCGTTTTAATCTAAGAAACCAAGGCAGTAGCCAGAGACATGTGTCTAGTAAAATACATCAGGCTTCCTCAAACAGCAACAGTGAGCAGTTGACTGAATGCACAACAAAACCGTGTTTTAATATCACATATGGCAGGTCTAATGAAGAAGCAAAGCACTTATTTGCATACTTGTACATGCTTTTGTTAATTGTAGAAGGCGTATTAACAAAGGTCAACAGATGAAGTAGTTGTAAGTGCAAATGCTCCCCATTAAACAATGTGAAAACTGAGTATCTAAATACTTACAAGAACACTGTTCTTCAATTGTACAGTTGATATATTTCACACTTATTTCTGTTTCACTTACACACAAGTCTTCTTCTGTCAGAAAAGAAGAGACACAAATATTTACAGCAGCACAACTTTAAAGTGTTTGAGACATTGTTCCTAAACACTAGTAAACTGTTCATAGGACAGACTAAACACCTTCTTCTAGCCAGGATAACATTAAAGCCAGTTCAATATGCAAGACTTCAGTATTATATTAATTAATAGAAATTAAAAAAAATTTAGAATTTTCTTTCACTACAGTTACTCTACCATTCAAATCAACACTTACGCAATACTTATACATGGTTATGCATCACTCTGCAGTAACAGTATAGCTTGATAATTTCTCTTCATAGCCTATGAAATTAGACAAGTGTTTCTACTATCCGTGGCATTTTTCATGTTAAACATTCTGTTGTAGCATCATAAAAAAACTTTACTGTCTTAAAAAATTCTACATGCAAGCAAAACTTAGTTCCAGCTTTTCAAACAGATCCTTGACCTTGAAATTGTTGAAGACAGCAGTTTCTTATTCTCTGCCTGCACACCCTTCTCCCTTGACACAGATTTCAACCTCTCCCTCAAAGAAGTTACACAGGTCTCTTGGGTGGTTGCAGTATGTGGCTGTTGGTCAGGCAACACACGCAGAACTCAGAAAAAGAGCTTCTTGAAGAACACTCTTGTACTGGACAAGTTACATCCAAAATTCATTAGTTCTGAAGTATCTCAGCCTTCATATAACAACCTTTCTCGGTCATCTACAATCAAGGGCTACAAAATCACTATTACAGTCATAGAATGGTTTGGGTTGGAAGGGTCCTTAAAGACCATCTACTTCCAACACCCCCTGCCATGGGCAGGGACACCTTCCACTAGACCAGGTTGCTCAAAGCCCCGTCCAACCTGGCCTGGAACACTTCCAGGGATGGGGCATCCACAGCTCCTCTGGGCAACCTGTTCCAGTGTCTCACCACCCTCGTAGTAAAGAATTTCTTTCTTACATCTAATCTAAATCTACCCTCTTTCAGTTTAAAGCCATTACCCCTTGTCCTATCACAACAGGCCCTTGTAAAAAGTCCATCTCCAGCTTTCTGGTAGGTCCCCTTTTAAGTACTGGAAGGCCACAATAAGGTCTCCCTGGAGCCTTCTCTTCTCCAGGCTGAACAGTCCCAACTCTCTCAGCCTTTCCTCACAGGAGAGGTGTTCCAGCCCTCTGATCATTTTTGTGGCNCTCCTCTGGTCCCGCTCCAACAGATCCATGTCTTTCCTGTGCTGAGGGCTCTAGAGCTGGATGCAGCACTTCAGGTGGGGTCTCACCAGAGCAGAGTAGAGGGCCAGAATCACCTCCCCAGTCAAACCATCCTCTTTTCTTACTCTCTTTCCATCTCACATAAGAAGTGCAGATAATCCACTTGAGGACAACTTATGTAGTCTTTGTATGACTTTGTCAACAGCAACTTCATCTCCTCCGGGACTGAGTACCAGAGGTCACCTAAATGTAGTTACATCTAACTCTCCTACAATGGGAAAAACACAGCTCTGAACAAGACAAGCTAATGCTTCTTTGGCTCTGTTCCCTTCAGTGGGTTGCAATTCTTAGTTTTAGCAACACTACTCTTAACTAATCTTATTTAATGGACTCCTCACCTTTATTGCACTTTATTTCAGGAGTAGTGGTTGTGACAGGTCTATGACAAAACCTCATGAGGGACTGAAGCATGGCGATGTGCGGGCATGTCAGAATCCACTCATGACTCCATAACAGCAAATACAGGCAACTACTTTGTTCTAAAAACTTTCTGAACCATCTGGAAAACATTAGCTTATCAACAGCACAGATTTAAATCAAAAACCCTAAAAATCCGGGATTATTTTGAACATGTTCAGCTGTCTCCACGTACGAACTCGAGAAGTTTAACAACAGATACAACTTATGAGTTAATGTTCTGTTAGGTTATCAGACAAAACAGTATATTTGTGTAGTGAACATTATTATAGGTGAAGTAGGTCTAGTTGAGTTTAATGTTCTGCATGGCATAGTAAGGATCTGCACTGTGTAGTCCTTCTTACTTTCACATCTGATCCACTTGCAGCCTGCTGCATTTGTGTCATTACCAATACACGAACTGCAGTTAGAATGGTTTTCACAGACATCTAAAAGGAAAAAAAAAAAAAGAAATGCATCGATTAGGACAAAATTAGCACTGTCAAAACAATAACTTCACCCACAGAAGCAACTCTTATATCTGTACATTCCTGTATGTACATCTCCTGGGTTAAGGCACAATCCTTCTCACTGGACTAACTACAACTGAAAGCTACAACTTGGGAATGCATTTGACAAGGCACAAATACCTTTCCCTTCAGACACTACTGATACTCCAAAACCAGACCCCACGTGTACATCAAGACTATGCCTCATGCAACCTCTAACTGTAGTAAACTCAGAGAATATACTACTCTAATGCCACCAAATCAATTTCGCAGAACTTCATTGAAACCTCAGATGGTAAGAGCTTTTTTCCTTTTGATTTTGTTTTTCCTTTAGGTAATACAGCCAGCTATAAACGACCCTACCATGGAAAGCAACCAAAGTGTGGGAAATACAAACAAGAACCTAGAGGACTTCATACACAAATGCATATAAAGGAGAGCAGAAAGCAAGCCAATCTGTTCTTATTTTGACCACAGCAGCAGCCAGAAACCTAACCGGTCCAGCTGCTTTTTTACGTCAGTCAAACATTGTTGCCTTAAAACCACAGTGACAACACATCCACTATCTGGATCAAGTAAGATCTTCTCCAAACCTACAGTTTTACTGCATTAGTTCTAATTAGGACTTACTCATACAGGCATCATACTCAGAAAACCCACATACAACCCACAGCTCCTTACGCTGCATATTCTCCAGCGCATTTCATATCACATCCACCTACTCCAGGCACCTTTGGGTGACCTTTCATTTTTCTCCACTCTGCTCCCCAGTGAAGGGAACACTGCTATTCACAGATCTTTGGCAACCAGTACGGTAATTTACATCTCAATATAACAGCTACACATTCATTAACTGACTTCAGTATTCTCATGATTTGAATTCAGCCTGAATCCACCTAGCCTTTCTCTTGGATATGGTAGGATCAGGCTAGAAATACTGGCGCTATTTCTTCATTTTCAGGAAATTTAAGAAGATACGAAAAGACCTTTGTCGGTTTGCATCAGCGAGGTATGCAGCAGACTTGCCCTGTTCCCTTCAGAAATAAGCGACTTAAACCATTTCGAGAGCTATATGACAGTTTCTGGATAACAGATTTCAGAAAAAAAAAAAAAAATTTATTCTTCTGGGTATACATCTGAAGAACGATCACGGCACACACGACACTCACTTCTGATGAACAGACAATGTTCACTTTTGTAAATTCCTCACCAGTACACAGACAACTTAGCACAGTGCATCTGTGAAGACAGGAGGACAGCCAGCCAGTATCAGGTGCACTAGGACTTTTAGTTTACTTTCAGAACAGCTTTCCAAGACTAGCATGGGGGAGGAACAGATTTGCAAGAGTGAAGCATCAGGAGAGGTTTTTAATCACAGCAAAAGGCTTTAAGAACGAGCTGCTCACCTCAGCGGCAGGGCGTCAGATGCTCTCCCAACGCTACTCCTGCTACAAAAGACTCTCTTACGGTCTTTATATGGGATAACAGCAAGCTCCCCAGCCCTCCCCACCGGCAGACGCCTGCTCTTCACCGAAAAAACAACTCTGGTACCATGAACTGGGCTCCTAACCGTAGGCAAGCTCAAGTTTGCCCCCGAGACAAACCCGTCTGTTGTGCTGGCCCTTACACAGGGTAAATCGGGACGTTCCCTTCCACTTGAGGGGGAAGCCCGGAAACGCCCGCGGAACTCCGTGCTGCCGGGCCAACACCGCCCTCTCCCGCCGCCCCGGGGAGGCCGTTACCCTCCGCCCCGGAGCAGCCCTCCCGGCGCCGCCCCGCCTCACGCCACCGGCGGCCGGGCTGACGGCGGAACTCCAGCGGGGCCGAGGGGGAGGCTGCGGGACAGCCCCGCGCCCCGGGAGCGCGGGAGTGCTGCCAGGGCAGCCTCCGCCCCGCGGCTCTCGGCTTCAGCGGGCAGCTCGCCAGAGCCAGAAAGAGAGCAGCGGGCGAA
>Ga0065711_1042148_pt1 | contig 15606 bp, 8 predicted proteins | sample Hoacrofraction12_FD_59098 | JGI IMG/M metagenome (GOLD analysis project Ga0065711, IMG submission 59098) | Hoatzin crop microbial communities from Cojedes, Venezuela - Epithelial fraction 12 v2 (version 2) | ecosystem: Host-associated > Birds > Digestive system > Esophagus > Crop | place... | reverse complement strand
TGGAGAGGGGCTTTTCACAAGGGTGTGCAGTGATAGGACAAGGGGGAACGGCTCTAAACTAGCAGAGGGCAGATTTAGATTAGATATTAGGAAGAAATTCTTCCCCATGAGGGTGGTGAAACACTGGCCCAGGTTGCCCAGAGAAGTTGTGGCTGCCGCCTCCCTGGCAGTGCTCAAGGCCAGGTTGGATGGAGCTCTGAGCACCCTGCCCTGGTGGAAGGTGTCCGTGCTCATGGCAGGGGGGTTGGAACCAGATGATCTTTAAGGTCCCTTCCAACCCAAACCATTCTATGATTGTATATATTGATAGAAAGCCTTCAAGTTAGAAATGTTACACTGTTCTGAGTTACTGATTCAAAATATTACTTCTTGTTCTTAGATGTATGAAAGCAAATAGAAATTAAAAAAGCTGGAATGGCAGTTTTTAAAGTGACATTGTCTTTCAGCGTGATTTAGTTGCATAAATACTATAAATGCTTTTGAAAATCCCACATAGCGTATCTTAATCTAAAGCTAACATCTCACATCTGAATTCTTAATTAGGAGTATATTTCAACTCCTGAATATCAGTGTTTCACAATTTGAAAAACTGTCAGTCTGGTGTTTATTATGTCTTCAAATATTCTACAGGCTGAGTCAGTAGCTGGGCATGAAAGTGAAGCATGACATAATTTATTCAGTTTAAGGCTACCATCAGCCCACACTTTCCTGGGTAGGTCTTATCTTCCTACCCTCAGAGTCTTGTCTGGATACATTTTTGGCAAGTTCTGTGTGTTTCTGGCCGAGGTTTTGGAAACCCCATTAGAGGCAGAAGGAAGGCTTTGGGAATGCCTGGTACAGAGGAGTATTCCCGGCGGTGCTTGGGGCTCATGGGTGGGTGAGTGGGATGAAGGGTTGAATTTTGGAGCTGGGAGAAGGTTTGGAGCACCAGAGAAGACTCTTTGAGGATCGTTGCTGGAGGAGTCACTAGGAAAGGTGGGGAAAGCTTGGATGCTGGTGAGCACTGGCGCTTGCTGGGGAGAACGGCACAGAGGCTTGGAGGTAACCACAGAACACAACGGCTGTAATGGGGAGTTTGGGTTGAAGAGAGGCATACATACAAGAAATGGTCAAAAGGGTTAAAAACAGAGAAGCTCATGGAAAGGGAGAAATATAGGCTTCTGTGCACCTGGTTGGTGCACAGCAGTGAAGGGTTTTACCCAGAAGCTAAGAAGCTGCCACTGGGTTAAGTTGCCAGAGCAACGCCTGTGTAATCCATATATAAAAAGAGTAAGTTGGAGACTTCATAGATACCTGAAAAGTAAATACTGTACCTTGCTGAGAATATACCTGGTTTTCTCTTGTGTCGTCCTTTAGAATCGTTCAGTGTCTTTATTGCTTTCAAAGATGAGAAAAAACAGATATGAGTTGAAGTGAGTCATATGAGTAAGGGTAGCAGGTTTAGTCCCTGTTTTCTATTAATCATTACAAAGGACTAAAAAGTTCATTTGCATTGGTTTACTTTTTGGTACATCATAATTGTGGTCAATGTGTTCAAAAAATAAAAATAAAAAACCGTGCACACTGCCCTCGCACCCATTTCTGTCGTGCTGGTGGTTGAGTTCTGGTGAATGTTAATGTTCTGGTTCCCTGTGCAGTGGCACAGAAAAAAAATTCTAAAACATGCTCACTTTTATTAAACTGTATCAATTTAATTTTGTTTGGATATTTTTTTTTCTATTAAATAAATGTGGTCTGTAGTGTTTTTCCTTGATAGCTAGACAGTAGAAGCCCCTCTGACAGGGCATTACTTTAGCTCTCCCGGGGAGTATTTGTGCAAGCTGCTGAGATGAGTGCTGTACTTTAGATGTGACGCCAGCTAGTGAGGTATTAGTGAGTGTTTAAAGATATTTGATATCAATATGACAAATCTGTGTATGTAAGTGTAAAGCGTGAGTGTGATATATTAGGTTGTGCATATTTTTCCAGTGTTTATTTCACTTTGTTAACTATAAGAAAATAAACTTTAATACTTAATTTCATACATTTAATTTAATGAACTCAAAAAAATATTGTCAGTTTATGGCAACTCTTCAAGAGAAAGATATGAGATCCACATGATTGAAACACACTGTTCTTTTTTTTTCTTTTTTTTTTCTTTTGCTTCTCAGAGCTGCCAAAATAAACTCCTTTTGAGATAGACCTGAGACAACATAGCTGGTGTGTCTCTAATGAAGCATTCCTCTTGAGGGCCCTACTTGGGTTTTATCTTTTTGTCATAGTTTTTTTTTTTAATCTCTCTTTCCAAGTTTAATGCAGGGGTCTCCTTAAGAATTTCTGCAGCAGATTGTAAGTAAACAAGTTCCATTTCAGTTATCATACAATTTTTATTCCCTGAGACCTTTGTTGTTTGAAGTAAAAAGACAAGGCACGTTACATTTTTTTTCCTGTAGTTACTTGATATTTTTTAAAGTTGCTGACAAAGTTGGCTAAAATTCAGAGAAGCTAATATTCATCAAATGTACAAGCTTAACTCTTCTTTCTTACTGTTTTCCACTCAAGCTTTCTTCAACTGTGCTGTGTTTTTCAGGATTCTTGAGTAGCTTCTTTGTGGGCGAGATGGATACTGGCTTTCAGCTTCAGAAGTATGTCCGTGTGATCCCATCTTTAATTAGCTTGTTCCCAACTGGGTGTTTAATGGCAATTTCCAGTAAATGTTAACTAATTTTATGTATTCTATTTACAATCACAGAATTGTGTTTTTTCCTGTAAAATTTTGACCATATAGCTGTTTTAATTTTATAGGGAGTCTCAGTCTCTAAACGTGTATAAGTACACCTTGAGTTTGAAAGATTCTTTAGAATTTCAGTCTTGAGTTGATGTCGCTATTCTGCCTGTTTAGTATCGCTGATACTAAGTATTAGTAGATGAGAGACATAAAATGGCAATATTTGAATCTGTGCGATGTTTTAGTGTTCATGGTGGCAGCCTCTGGAATTCCAGCCAGGAATGTGCAGTGTGATGTTCCTGTAAGCACCATCCCATATCAGCATCTCTTGTTGTTGTATGCCAAACACAAAGTTTAGGTAGCAACATAAATGAATTTAGTTTCAATAGTCTATTTTAATAAAATGCCATTGTGTATGGCGCAGACTGGCAGATATAAGCAAAAAAGAAATAATAAAAAAAAGGGACCTTGGGAAATACAAAAAGACAACATGGATACATTAATAGTTTGATGTAAAAATACTTAAACATGCTTAAAAAGTGACCTTAATTTTAGGTAAGCTTTTTTTAGTAGCTACATACTTGTACTATTTCTCTTTGTTTCTCGGTTTCAGGAGTTGTGTTCATACTTGTCTGTCATCTGTGTATTATTATTTCAGCTCTGAATAAACAGTCAGCCAGGCTGGGGCAGGTCAGAATCCGTAAACTTGCTAACTTGCTGTTTCTGTCATCAGCAGTCTGGGACCAGGGTACAGTAGCTGTTGTGGGGTACATAATGCTCGTTATTGAAGGGACCATCTTGCAATGTTTTGTTCTGTTCTCTCCAGTCTGAAACACCGTATATGTGGCTTTGAGCAGCCTTATACCGGACTTCACAGTTTTCGTGCTGTGATTTACAGCTATCACAGGGTGTCTCCAAAGTGAAAGACCAGTGTAAAATTGCTTGTATAATTCTCTGAGCTCAAACTTACTAAATAAAGCAGCATTTCCCAATGCTTCTTTTGTACAAACTAGATACTCCGAATAAATACGTTGTGTTGAAGAAACAGTGGGAATTTGGGGAGTCAGAAAAAAATGAAAAAACATTGGGGAGACAGAAAAAAATTTATTAGCCAGAAGAATATGGGTGAGAACAGGTATGGGGTGGGAATAGGAACAGGTGTTTAATGACTTGTGTCCAGTTTCAGGAATGTTACTGTACACCAGGCACCCATTGGCTTGTGTAAATCTCAAAATGTAAAGAATTTGAACACACGAGACTGGCAACTGCCCTTCTGCAAAAGTTATCTTTAAATATCTTTTCATAAGTATTCATTTAAATATGTGTTTGTCTATCTAGTCATCAAGATGTTAAAAGTATGGTTTTTATGATGTAATTCCTGAACATACAGATTTTTTTCCTCTTGTGCAAGCCTAATCACTGGCTTTATTTCAGATATAGTGGCTTCAGTATGGGGACTTCAGAGTGGCTTTAGTTGCTTAGAACAAGCAATGGAAAACTCCCACTTACATCTTTATAAACGAAAAAACAAACTCTTGGCAAGAAGTCTTAGAGAAGACCGCAATGCTTGGAGGTTGTTGACAGCCTGTGCCCAGAGCTGTGCGTTATCTTTAGCTCTGGGCAGATGTGTCCCAAGCTGATAGAACAGAGATGAGAAACTCCCACCATGCACACATCACGGCTGCAGCAACCCGTCACGACGGTCAGATGAAAGTCCCTGGAGCGTACTGGTTACTGTTAACTTTTAAACTCCAAACCAGAGTTCTCTCGTTGGTAACTGTGGTGGTGTTGGGGAGGGTAATGGGATCTGCCCGAGTGTGGGCATGGGTGCACATCGTTGAAAGCAGCACTGCGTTGGCTGCGTGGGTCTTGCTGGTGGCACGTTTGTCTGTTCATGTGCAGCCGTTCGCAGCTGGGATGTTGTCACGTAAGCATCCGCAGTCTCCCTTGGCTTGGGATACTGAGCGGGTGGAGGGAAGGATTATGCTGGCGTGTAAAAGGAGGAATGAGAGCTGGACAGAACTAGGGAGTAAAGGGGAAAGGGAAAAACAAAAAAACAGACCATCCCAAATTTTCCCCTTTTTCCTCAATAGAAAGCAGTTGTTTCTCTCACTATCCATGAGCTTTTTTGGACACCTGTTGGCCATTTTCCAGTACCAAAAGCAAGCTAGAAAGCATTAAATATTTCAGGTGATTTTTGTGAAAGAGCCAAGGTGAATGCAGCTATACAGAGTGTACACGTAATTATGAAGATAGTAGAATCCAGACAGCTCAGGAGATTCCTAGGAATAGCGTGTGTTGGGGAAAAACAAAGAAAATATACTTTCTGAAAGTATTTAAAGGAGGGGGAAGTATTTCTTTGTAAATGCTTCTGTGCAGACCACAATAGCCAAATATAGAGCTGAGCCTTACCTTAAATCTGAGTGAAATTCAAGATTAAAGTAATTTAATTCCGTTTTTGTGATGGATGTAGGCAGTTAATGGCCAGAAAATGGCATTATAGCTGTAGGATATTGAGCGTGAATCTTGGCTGTCTTCCTTTTTGTCTTTTACTCAGTATCTTAATGTGTTTTACACTTACTCAAGATACTTTTATTTACCTGAGGGACAGTATGAAAACCTTCTGAAATGCTAAAAATTTTTTATGTTGAGTGAAGAACAGCTAAGTATGAATATGCAGTCAATATTTGTATGAAACAATGTTTCCTATTAGTTGTAAGATGTAACTATTTTGTGTTTGGAAACAGTTTATCATTAGTTATTTCTGTTAATACTTTAAATTTAGTTGGGAAATAAACAGAAAAGAGGTGACAGTTGGTAAATTATACATTGCTTTGGTCAGTTTAAAGATTGTTGGGGCACATTTAAAAACAAAATAGCAAAAAGGTAATGTCATAACAAATTAACTGAACTGAGTAAGTGTTGGTCCACTTCTATTTTAAGTGCAACTCAAAATATTTGCATTTCACTTCCAGGAAATCAAACGATGTAGGAGGAGGTGAGCGTTTGCTCTGCATTTCTGTGTTGGAGATGCATTGGGAAGCGCATTACAGCTCCCGGGCTGGCCTGTAAAATTCCCATCACACAGGTTTTGGGCCTGCAATGATGTAACTAAAAGAATGAGAATCGGCACAGCTTTTTGAAGAGGAAGGAACATTTCCCTTGCACTTTATATACTTCTCAAAAGTAGTTTGAATTTTATGAGCTAGAAAATGAATTTTGGTTATTATTCATAACATCTTTTAAGGGTTACAATGCATTATTCTTTAATAAAACAGAAAGGTTGGCTAAGCTCTGAAGAACGCAGCCCTGGGGTCCCAACAATGTTGATTGCATAATTAATTCAAAGTTTGCAGTTGGGATAAAATCAGCGTGTTTGATACTAGCACTGGAGTCTCGGGCAGTCTGTTTGCACATGCAACTGTGGACCCTGCAGTTAAATCCAAATTGTTGTTACTTGTTCATGGAGTTACCCACAAACTGTACCTTGGTTGATTGAACTCCTTTTTGGTATGCACTTTCTTGTATGCTGAATATTTTTGATGATAAATCTGAAGTCTCCAGCCATCTCTCATTGAGAAATAAAGCTGCTTGATTTATTCAGTATTTATTAACATTAGGGGTTTTGTTTGTTCAAAAAGATCAAAAAACTTGGTGACTATGTGGTCGGAGTGAATTTGTGCCGGTTGTTTTGGTTGGCTTGGGGTTTTTTTTGTTTTGTTTTTTTCTGAAGTCTTTCAGGACTTCCACAGATGGATCCCATGTGGGTGACTGCGGACGGCTGGAAGCGCGAGCGGGTTCAGCTGCTGAGCTCCTTGTCCCCACCGGCGTGGCAGGGTCCGACCTCCCTCCGTGAAAACACCGCCGTTACGCATTGCTTGCCAAGGGCTCTCCTGGGGATCGATAAAGTCTAGTTCTGTTTGTGTAATGAAATCGGGGAGCAAGGGTCCGCTGTAGTACTTGGCTGATGGCATTCCAGCCGGGTTGTCTTTCAATGAAAAGGCTGAATTTAATAAACCGATAGCGTGGCACGCTCCTTCTCGGATGGTGCTGCCTCGCTCTAATGGATTGCTGTTGATAATTTGGGGTTACTTTGTTTACGTAGTCTGAGAGCTTCTTTTTAAGCAGCTGGCTGGAAATGGAGACTAAGGCAGTCTTAATTCACTTTTATTAAAAGATCAATGGGTTTATTGTGAAAAAATAGAATACAGATGTAAACTCTACCCGATAAAAGAATTAAATGTATGTTTAACCTTCCTGTTTTGTTTTTTCAGTGCTACTGGTGCTTGACCTTCGTTTTTGAGACTATTCTGTTTCTCGGTCATTTTACATTTTAAATTGTACTTAGACTACAAAAACAAACTCTGCTGGTGTTTTTCATCTCAAGTGCTTACCAAATCCCTCAGATTTTACAAAATATTTAAAAAGTAATCACCAGACTAAAGTCTCATTAAAACCTTTGCCCTTCCTGTGGAACAAAAGTTCAGAGAAGTTCTGGTCAATTCTGATTTGGAAACTGTAAAACAAAAATATCACAGTGTGAAGTATTAATGTAGGCTTGGCAGCCTCACTGTAAAATTGATTTCCAGAAGTTTCCAATTAAAATGCAGCATGTCTAATAGTATAAGGGAAAACACCTAAAAGTCTTTCTTATTATATAATATAGGAGGAAAAATGCCCCAAACATTAGTGAAATTAAAATATCTTGGAGCTGTTTTTTATTAAACAAACAGTCACATCTGTATTGTAATGAGTTGACTTGGTAGAAGAAACCACCTACTTGTGAATTTCTTAGCTGTACTAATTTTCAGTACTGCTTTTTAATCAAACCATTTGAAAGATTAGTCAGATTCTTAAATAGATGCAATCTTTCTTTTGGTTTTCTTTATCTTTATTATACCTTGTGCTCTCCTGCTCCTTAACCAATGCAGTTTGGATGGTTTTCTCCCTGTTTGAAAGGAGAGAAAGCAAAATTGAGAAGAGGACAGATTGACTAGGGTGGTTAAAGGTATGGAATAGCCTACGTTAAGAGGAACGAGTCAAGAATTTAGGTCCTTTCAGACCGATGGAGATACAACATTTATCGTAAAATCTTGGTGATAATGCAACGGCTGTTCACTGCCTTTCTGTCGTAGAGGTGGGAATGGTCATCAAGCAGAACTCCAATTTGCAGGCTGAAGTAAATTCAAGCAGTTGTTCCGGATTACTGAATGGCAAAATGCATTATTACTGAAGTTATCTGGTTGTGGAAGGATCTATATTGCAAACTGTTGGAGGTCAAGAGAGTGTGGGTAGAGAAATGCTACATCCTTTTACACCATTCTTTTAGTCTTCACTGAGTATTTTCTATTGACAGGCATCAGAAGTGGGATGCTTGACTACACCATGGATATCTGGTATGACCTGCAGTGGCCATTCTCATAACAGCTCAAACTGCGTTAATCTTCTGTCTCAGGAAGGGTGTTTCTGGATGTCCATGAAAATTTTAAGCAAACGTATTTTTTATTGCCAAAAATATGTCAAGATAGCACATTTATGCCTTGTCAGATATTTCTCGACAAAATGGAGATACACAGACAGAAATATGTGCTGTTGTGTATTGACAGAGTGCATTTCATCAGCAGGTGGTATTGGATTTAGGATGCTGAAACATAAGGCAAGTGCTTAGGGATGGTCTGTAAGATGATACTTTATGCTGAAAATGTTGTAGTTAAGTATTCCCAAGATGGTTTGGACGGCATAAACAGTGCTACTGTGCAAGAGCTTTTATACTGTGAGATAAAAGAAAGCAAAATGTTTTCAGTTGTGAGTTTTTACCATAGACTAAATTACTGCTGAAATTCATGCTAATTTAATTGGAAGCCAAAGAGAAATTATTTTCAAAACCAGTATTGCAAACCTGATGAAGTTGTTCTACTGTGATAAATAGCTCTGCAGCAGTTCCCGTCGGGAGATCCCCTTTCTACTTTGAATTTACATGGAGAGTGTACTGCAGTATTAAGAACAAGAAGGAATATAAATAGTATGCTTAGAGGCAATTTGTATAGGTGATATAATAGTTTGAGTGAATAATGAAAAATGAACGTATTTCTTGAAGTACAGGTGCTCCTGTATGTGCGGCAGAACCTGGCTGGGTTCTTGGGTTTGGATTTTTTCACAGTCCAGGAATAAGGGGAGAGGAGGGAGGAAAAAAAGTGAGGTGGATTCATTGTTTATTTTCGGGTTGATGTTTTTAACATTTTTAAGAAAGAAAGTAAATTGAGAGTAAGTGCTTAGGGGAGGGAAGAACAGGAGACAAAAGCCCTTTAGAAATGATTGCATTTGATTGAACAGGTTCTGTGGATTCCCTTTTTAACTCTGTCAATACATGACAGTGCCAGCGCTGTTCATTGGGGAACTCGCCTCGGTATGTCTCTGTGGTCCCACGTCCTCCGTGGAATGAGTCATGGGATGTGGGTTTAACCAGCAGAGTAAATAAAACGCCTTTACGGTAGAAATACCTTACTACTTGTATGTTTGGAAATACTTTTATAAAAGGCGGCTATTGAAGAGCATCAATGGCTGGTTTAATTTTTACCTCTGATCATACTGTGTGTCACTGGTCAGTGATGTGTCATCAGCCTCACGCATCTCCAGGGAAATTTATTAACAAGATTCTGAATTTGGGGCAAGAAAACTTGTAAAGGAAGTCACTTCAGAACTATTTCTTCCTTGTTCCCTCCTAAGTAGGGAATTTTGATGGCCAAAATAAATACTGAATCTACTGTGATGGATGGGATAATAATTTTTCTCAATACTAAAGAAGCTCTTTTTTGTTATAATGAATCTAGTAATCTGCAATGCAGTTAACTTTATACATCCCATTTAATGACGGAATACGACATGGTAGAAGTAATTGGGAAATTTAGAACAGGGCTGTGTATTGATACAATTTTCACGTGTGAGATTCACAAATGTGATGTGTCCTAGCAGTATCTGCTAGGACAACTGTACGTGACTGATCAGTCTTTACTTATACCCAGGAGTATTCCCATGCTACTGGGGAGACAAAACTGCCACCTTGTACTTTCTATGCTGAAGTGACAGCTCTGAAAGGTGGTTATTTGGCTTTTTCTGCCTTCTTGGCTGGTTGAGAAAATGTCTTTAAATCAACAAGTCATTATGTTCTGATTTTTTTTTTTTTTAATCCGACTGAAAAGGCATATTTTTTCCCTCAAGTCCTTAAATTGTTTCATCTGAGTAATGGTGACTGAAAGTGTTCTTTAAGCATTGCCTTCACATACCTTTCAACTATTTCTGTTTAGATAGCGTAACATTTCAAAGTGGTTTATTTAATAATGTCATTTCCATTCACTGGCTTTAGAGGATTTTCTGAGGCCTTGAGGTTTAAGCTGCTGCATGGAATTGGAGGAGTATTGTTTTAATTGTGTATAAAAATTTACATTTAATTAAAAAAGAAAAAAGCAACAAAACCTTGAAAACCAGCAGTGGTAGTTACGAGTCAGTCCTGAATGTTTTTCACATGAGAAAATCAGAGGCATACAGACTCATTTCAGAAAGATACATCAAGTATTTGACAAAGTTCAGCAAGGAGCTTGGTTGGGTTATTCTTTTCATATGGACAGTTATCTCTGATAAAAACAAAGTCATAATTTTTCTATTTTATACTCAACAATTTACAGTTGGTTGGAAATACATAATGAAGTTAATTCTACTGTAAATGTTATGAAGAGTAGAATCTCTGCAAACATTGAAAAAATGGTGGTTCTGATTTTCCAGCATTGGGTGTTGCTGCAGAAGGGTGTGTCTAAAAGAACAGCAGAGCTTCTGAATGCCACTTTCTAAACGTGTGCCGTTGTCACCAGACTGTAGTCACAGTAATCATCTGTGTCCCTTCCCAGACACGGGTCAGCTTCATTCAAGCCCACTTTGCCTTTTTTCATAGTAGATATTGGGGAAAAAGATCAAATTGATACCAAGCTGTTCATCTTAATTACCTATTTGAAGTAATTGATATGAAGAACTCTTAATTGCGTCAGCTGGAGTGTGACTTCGTAGAACGCCCAGTCTTTTAACTGTTGCCTCCAGACCTGTGTCATCGTGATCCTTTAAGCTTTTTCATTCTATTTACTTCTGTCTTTTTTTCAAGCCGATATATGTAATGAATTTTCAATTCAAAATTTAATTTGATATTGCCACCATATGGCTATGAACGTTGAGAGGGTAAGGATTAAATGAATAATGGCTCAAAGATATGTTTTTGACTTAAGTTATAGGCCAATGAATAATCTTATTTTAAATCAGATTAAGATCTGATTAGAGGAGGTTGTTATTGCTGATATGGTGATTTTCTGTGTAGCTGAAGGGGAAATAATTATGGCTGTTTAGTTTCTGGGAACGTCTGCAGAGAACATCTCTTTAATAAATGAACAAAAAATGGTAGAATTTCACTAATCATTACCTGTAAGCTATTCCAGGAAACACGCTGTAAATTAAAAAGAAAATTAACTATTTAAGCAACAACGAACAAAATGCTCCATCACTAATACGATACAAATAGCATCCTGCTTACTGTTAAGTGTTTTTTTCTATTAGATTTTTTTTGCTCTCCATTATTTGCTAGAATGAACAACACTTGACACAAGCTGCGTTTGGAGGTGCTGAGTTTTTTAGTGCCGGCACCAGCTCAGCAGAACTCTAGAGGATAACTTTAATACAGAGTTTCAGTAAGCAAAGCCAAAACTTTTCTAGTTCATCTTGGATACTGTAAAAATGCGTTACGTTAATTTTACATTTTCTTCAAGTGCCAAGGTTCAGTTTGTATTCCTGAGACGGTGCTCCAGTTACCAAAGGAGTGAGCCAGTGGTTTCAGGGAAGCTGTTTCTGCCTGCTTCGGTGTGGATTAGATTAAACCTGTTTGTTCATAGGAAGATCTGGAAAGTTATAGCCAGAGCGTTCTTGTGCAACTGATAGGACTACTCTCTTTTTCTTTTTTTTTTTTCTTGTCTCCTTTTTAGGGTCAGTACAGGCCCTCTGACTTGTTGTGTCCAGAGACGTACGTCTGGACGCCTATTGAGCAATGTCTGCCCCTGCTCGAGCGCTCGAAATACTGTCGATTCAACCAGGACGTAAAGGCGGGTAAGTTTATGAGTAATGATAGGTCGTGTTTTTATAATGTGTCGGTACGATCTGCTGCTGAAGCATTATGGGAATCTTATCTGTAAAGGCTAAATAGTGTAAAATTCCCAACTCCTCCAGCAAGCATTAGCAAACAGAGTCTTTTGTCTTTTAACATAAGCAATACGAATTTTAAGTACATTCTGTTGTACAGACTATATGTAGTTCAAAATTAACACATATTGCTGCCTTCCAGGTAGTTACATTTGTTGTCCTGTGCATGAGCAAAACCAATCAAATAAGTATTCCTCCCTTAGATTTCAGTTAGATGAATGCATAAAGAATGGAAATTAGAATCAATACAGGAAAGTGAAAGGGCTGGAGACGCCGAAAGGCCTGCAGTGCTTTTGTTAAGAAACAAACTAGCAGATTCAGTTCAACAATGTCAGAGAATTTGAAGAATACAATGAACAGCAGAAACATCTTAAACATCTTGAAGTAGATGGGATGTAGATTTTTGCATTCTGTAAAAAAGATACTTAGTGATTTTCCGGCATAGAATGGTCAAAAATGGTCCTGACCAGAACATGATACAGCAATGATAACTGTAAACCAGTGCAATCAAATGGAAAAAACCCCATGGACTTGCTTTCGCTACTGGCCTGGTGGGCTGATTGCAGGCCCCAAGGGAGCTGTGTTAGAGAATGCTTGGTGTGGTGCTTGGGTGGAAAGGAAGAACTGATTTGACTTTTTTTATTAGATGCTGAATATCTTCTTGGAATTTTTTCTTTCCCCAGTGAATAACATTTGAGAAAAGTTGTGGTATTATTCAGAGATGTCAGTGATTAAGCTCAAGAGTACATAACCCTGTGATCTGTTTCTAGCCATCAAAATACTTTGAAATAGAATTTGAGGAGTCTTGAACAGCTGCTGGGTTCTTTTTACTTGTCGTGGCTGTAGTTTAATAAAATTTTCATTCACTAGCTGGTTAACTGTTGGATGGGCAGGATGCAGATAAATGAAAGGAAGTTGAAGACAGGTGACCACTTAAGCTGGGCTGTGAACTTCTGGAGAAGCTGCTGCAGTTTCTTGCTGTTCCTCATCCTGTGTGTGTTAGCGTTTACGTTGTGACTTCGTTGCTCAGCTGGAACGCGAAGATAATAATACTTCCTAATTGCAAATGTTTTGAAAGGGTAATATTCTAGTAAAAAGACTACAGTAATAAGATGAAATACATTCGTAGATATAGAAACCGATTTAAAAATTTTAGTAGCAGAATTATGTTCTGTATAAACAGGGAATGTTCTTTAGGGATTGTGCAGGTAACCGTGCACTGCGGTGGGAAATGGACTGTGGAGCATGCTTGGATGCTCTGTGAAAAGAGTACCTGTCACCATGGGAAAAGCTCGGTGCTTTCAAATGTAAGAGATCTAAGCAGGCAGCACATCATGCCTTGATCAGCTAGAATCATCATTGGATTGGTGAAAGGAAATTGGAAAAAAATTACAGAAATAGGAGGAAGAAGGGAGTTGGTTTTGGAGACCAGCAGTGTTTGAGATACTCTTGTTATTCGGAAAGAAAAGAAGTGCATTCATTTAAGCGCAAAAATGGCAGCTAGACTACTGCCTTTGGAAGGTGTTAACCCCGTACAAGCAAAGGGGCATCATCTTCTCCATTCTGTGAAATTCTGGTGGCATACCACACTTTTGGAAACTGCAGGCTGTAAAACTTTGCATCGTTATCAGCACAGAATATCTCACTTCAGAAACTACTGGAACTGTGACTCATGTCCTGTGGTTTAAGGAAATTAAACATAGCTACACGTTGAAATGCACTAGGCCTGCTGTGAGCTTGTAGTCAAAGGTTTAAGTAGTTGCTATCTCTAAGGAAGCTATTTCTCAACAGGAAAATCATTTTCCTTCTTACTTCTTTAGTCTCTACAATAGTCAGTAATAAGAGTTTAATGAAGTTAGAGTGAATTTAAAAAGGAGCAGTAGGAATGATGGTGCTTTATTCCTCATGAATCAGCTTTCTGTAATACTATCCGTAATTATGTCAGTTAAGTAGGTTATGATTTATCAGGAGTGGGACTTCTGACGTAGAAACTGAGGGCAATAACCAGATCCAGTAAACAACTGGGAGAAATAGTGCGACTTGCGTTGCTGCCTGGGCAATAAAACAGTCCCTGGAACTGGTCATCTTTTATTATTGTCTGTAATGTCAGAAAATTTCTGAAGCATTACCTCACACTAGTTTGTTCATCATGCTTGGCAATTTTGGTAACCTTTTCTCTCCCTTTAAAAAAAAAAACAAAACTATTTACCTAATAAATTTACCAGTTACAGGTTACGAAGACACATTATAGAACAGCAGCGAGTGCTGCTTCAGGAAAGGGTGCTGTGCGTTCTGACCTCCCAGATCTCTGCAATATGAAAAGGGTTTCTGGGTGTTCATACGCGTTTCATTGCAGAGCTCCTTCCTATAATCAGATTTATTTTTTCATTTCTGTTAAAAAAGAAAAAAGATATCTAGAAGTATCTATCTGATGCTAAAGTATCAGAAAATATTGATATTTGCAGAGGATTTTTGCCTGTGTTGCTTTGTGTGGTTGTCCCAAGCTGGAGCATTTTCAAGTGCCTTTGCAGTGTATTGTTTTCCATCTCGTTCTCCTCTGACGTCTTTCGTTAGCAGTTGGGGAATGAAGAAGAGGCGAAGGGCAAACTAAACAAAGTTCTTAACTCTTTATACCACCGAGATAAAGTGTCTAACAGTTAATAACGTAAAAAAACAATCATAGGAACTATAATAACTTGTTATTGTTTTGGATGGCAAATCATGGGTGCCTGATGGTTGAAATAGCTCCAACTCTTTACTGCTTCTGGCCAGGGTAATGGGGTTTGACCTCACTTAACCTCACAATACGCCAGTTACACAGAGACAGTGATGAGCGCTTGTGCCAGCAAACGCTCAGATCTGATACTTAAATAAACTCCTAGTAGGCTCTTTATGTGCAGTTCCTAACATTTATTTGAAAAACATCAGGAGGAAAAAAAAAAAGACATGGCAATGCTCAGACAGCATTCATGGATGAAAGGTTGTGTTTATCAAGTTTTGGTTAAATTACCAATTTTGCCTAAATTACTCATGCCTTAGAACAGACTTTTCATTTTTGTTGTTTGTTTGATTTGAAAAATTCGGAAGACCTGGCTTCCCCTTATACAGGAGAGAGGTTTGTTAGAGGATTCCGACGTGTTTATTGTTAAACAGTGGCCAGTCGTGTCCTTCCAAATAAATAGCAAGAGAGGCTTTGGATGCGGCTGCGTTCTGACCGTGGAGGCTGTGCTGAACCGCACTTACCAGGCCGTTAGCCTTAGCTTTGTAAGGACAAACCCTGTGTGCAGTGAAGCTGTAAGCACAGACGGAATTACGCTGAAGGAAAAGTTAATTGAAAGATTGCTCTGCAGATAAGTGCTTGTCAGTGACTTTGACAACACATCAAAACTGATCAGCAAAATTCAGTCACGTGGTAGCATCTCCTAAAATATTGTTGGGCATGGTCTGTCGGTCACACTGGTCAGCTTCCTCCTCGCAAAGCTGGTCTTCAGGGCTTTACTGGGTTGGTACTTTTGCTAACAGTTGTGCCCATGAAACAAATGCAGTATGAAAAGAATTACAAATAATTTACTTGGCATCCTGGCAAGACTTTTGTCCTTCCACTCTCCTCATTTTTTGGAGATGAACGCACTGACATGTCTTTTTTTTTTTTTTTTTTTTTTTTTAAA
>Ga0065711_1042145_pt1 | contig 15606 bp, 5 predicted proteins | sample Hoacrofraction12_FD_59098 | JGI IMG/M metagenome (GOLD analysis project Ga0065711, IMG submission 59098) | Hoatzin crop microbial communities from Cojedes, Venezuela - Epithelial fraction 12 v2 (version 2) | ecosystem: Host-associated > Birds > Digestive system > Esophagus > Crop | place... | reverse complement strand
AAAAAAAAAAAAAAAAAAAGGTAAAAGTTATTTGTAAAAAACAGTGCCCCACAGTGTTCTGTTCATGGCACAAAATCATCCATCTGGGAAATCTTTGCATGATTATTGCTTCAAAACATTCTTCTTATCTGATCAAGTGTTTTTTAAGAATTTCTTCATAGACTGGGGTCATGAGATTGTTTCAGAAAGACATGATGCTGCCTGGTGCTGAGAACTGCAGTCCCAGTCCAGAAAAACGCTTGGGTCTAAGCGACAAGGCAGCTCTTTATTAACACATGAATGACATCTTAATTTCAGAAGTTAAGCAAGGGCTGAAGCAATTTTGGTTTGTGTTGCTTTCCTACTTCTATGAAGCAGGCAAGAGTTTTCAATTTATTTTCTACAGCTTATTTTACCCTTTCCTTTGTTTTTATCAAGACCATGTGATCTTCCATCTTTCCACTTTCCTCTTAAAAATATTTCACGGTAAATTTGGGAAAATGAAGAGTTGGAGGTTGGAAGATGAAGAATTTTTAGTTTTACTTAACTAAAGAGAGTACCTTTCTTTTCTTTGCCTCCACTATGCTATTAGCTTTTCATCTGCACCAGGTGTTAGTAGTTACCAAACAGTGCAGTAAATTACAATAGACTCTTAATTTCTCCTCATCACAAAACCAAAAATATTACAAAAGTAAGTTCAGGTAAAAAGGCTTTCTTCGTGATCAGTATGGTAGAAAAAAAAAAACGAAGAGGTTCATCGATGTGTAAAGGTGCAGTGACATTTTTAAAATGTGCACTGACTTTTTAAGAATACTCATGCACAGTGAGTATGAAAGAACCAGATACATCTATCAGAGTACTGTGAACCAGTGTTTCAGTCTGGTAGTGAATGCTGGATTTAGGCACAGGCTCATATACTTCGTTAACAAACCAGTAATTCTGCTTGTTAAGCTGAAGGCAAGTAAAAAATATATTTGTGGCATCTGGGTTGCAAGATGAAAGCATGGGATTCATGATTAACTATGCATCTGTCTTCGATAGGAGACAGCAAGCAATAACTTGTTCTCACCATATATAACACCTGCCAGACGAGAAATTCACAGTGGTCTGCAAAATCAGGGTATCTTCATAACACTTCAAAGAGTTATTTCTTTCCTATGAGATACTATTTTCTCCATTTTACAGATGAAAAACTAAAGCAACGGCTAGTTACAGTCAATCATTTCAGTCTTTAGTTCCCTAAATGGTTCCTGTTCATTTGTATGAAAGTTTTAATTCAGCACCTGTCAGAATAGTATCCAAGCTCCTCCTATACTAACTCAAAATGTTGGGTGTATTTCAATTCGACATTTATAATTAGTACCTAAGAAAGTAGAAGTCAAGTCGTCTGCTGTTGTTCATCATTAAGCAATCAGGGCACACTTTAAAGTACCTACATTTACATTTAGAAATCTTCTGACAGAAGTGTATGCAAAAGAGGAAACTTATGGGAGTGTCTCAAAACGTCTGAGCCTGCAACTGACAAGGGCAAGGTCATTCTCCCTTTTGAAACAAAGGGTGTAACAACATGTAGAATTATATAAGCCAATGAATGAAATACTAGGAATGCTTGTAAGCTTTTTCAAACTAATAAATTAAAATTTATGATCAAGTACATATTTCATAGTCTTTTGGTAGAGAACAAGGTGAATGAAAAAATAAAATAATTTTTGACATTACATTTGAATATTAAAATACATTAAATTTAGTAACCCTTCTTGTAATTATATTTTTACAATAACTTTCCGGGTCAGATGAACATTTTTACATAAAGGTACATTATTGGCACAGTTATAATGGAAGATCTTTCCTGATCAAAGATACTAATAGTTTATTGCATTATGGAATAAGAGAGCTGACAATTGGAATTAGACAACAGAATCCAAGGTGCCGATACAGATAATAATTCCTAAAAGCTGTGTAACACTTCTTAACCTTGAGATAGTCATCAAAGAAAAAATAAATTTTAGACATTCCAGGGGGGACAACTGTACTGTAAATTGCTGTAGATCAATTGTGTACATTTTTATTGTTGGAGACATCCCATAAATATTTTCACAAATAGGCATATATTGGTGACTTGGATAAAAATACAGTTACGTCTCATGCTACTAATCAATATCTGTAGCTAAGCCTTGCTAATCCACCCGGGTCATCATATCAGTGTGCTGGTTTTTTTCAAGATGTGATACCTGGCACACACTTCTTAATACATTTCTTGGAAGCATAGAAATGCTGGTTGGAAAGAAACTCTGGTTGTGTCTAGTCCAGTTTCCTGCACAAACTGGGACTACTGCCAACACTAACCTTCTGCTTAAGATTTTTTTTTTCTTGAAGTTTAATCTGAGCCTCCCAAATTGTAATTTCTGTTGCTTGTCCCTTGCATCGCTGTCTGCTACTACCAAAAACTGTTTGGCTCTGCTGTCATTGTAACTCCCGTTCATCTCCCATCGTTTCCGTTGCTGAGTCTAGCACTTTGGCTGTAACAGTGTTGAGTCTTTCCATTACTGAGTTTGGTACTGTCCCAGTACATTTAAATAAAAAATCCCTGTCCCATCAAATCATACAGTTATAAATATGCTTTGATATACTTCTAGATGAACACACATGCACATATATACATACATAAATTTCATGTAGATTTGTCTTCTTTCTAATGTCTTTCTTATAATAGTGAAAGTAATTGCAATTTTACCCTGAAGTGGTCATTTATTCTTGCTTACGGTGACGTCAAATGCATAAGTTTTCATTTATAACCTTTTTTCAATATATATTAGAATTGGAAACTACGTACAAACATAAACACATGCTTATAAACCTACATATTCTCATTCCATATGCGGCCCAGACATGCCAGGGCTTGAGATATTTTATTCAGGAAACAATTGTAGCATGGGATCTGTATATTTTTTTCCTCTGACAAGGTTGCTTCCCCAGCCTATGCAAACTTTTGACTTCACAGGCACCCATGGAAAAGTGTAACTATTTGTGACTACAGTGGGAATAATTTTCCTCTGGGCAAACAGATTTTTGACTAGAGATGGACATCAGCCATGCAGATCAGTTCCAAATAAGGATTTGAGAATATTGAAACTTCCACTTACTGCATATTGGATCCAGGATTTTAATTTAACCCATTACAAAGACAGGGACTGTTTATGGATTACATGCACTGATCCATCTGGATGTTATTTGCATCTGTGATTTAGTTAAGGGTCTCATTCACATTTTATGTTTGAATTCAAGAAACTCTTTAAAACACTAAGCTAAGTACCATTGGGATGGAGAAATCATTCCACCCGAATAGTGTAAAAAGGCAGACTGCAGCAAAATTATAAAATGATTAAAATTGTTCATGCCATTAGATAGAAAAGTTTTATGAAAATCAAAAAAAACTTTTTCAGAACAAAATATGATGCAGTACATATTTTCTAGGTATGCTGAAAGAGTTTTGAAGTCTTTGGATAGTAAATTATGTATTTTATTTCTAGAAATTACTAATCCTCTTGTCCAAGTTTTTCTGTGGATGAATGCAAAACATAATCAATCTAACTTTTCAGTTACTCATGAGGACATTAATGATCTTTTTTTGTTGTTGTTCTGCACAAAAACAGACATCATTTTGTGTTACAAAATACATTTTTGTTTGGAGTCCAGGAGCTGTTTTATTAAATGCTGATGCAAGGAAAAATATATATAGGGAGAATAATTTTTACATATATAAAGATTTATTCCACTAGAGAGGAGGAGGATGATAATACCTAGCTTTTCAACAGCAGACCTTACTTTCCTTCATCATCATAAAGATTAATATTTTTATCCCCATTTTACAGAGGGAGTATCTAGTGCCAAGAAAAACAAGAAGTCTTAATTACATCACAAAAATTGTCGCTAATCCTGATTAAACATAACCATATCCTATATGCCTATATGCCATGTAATGATATTTTTAGCATTGTTCTTTAACCTTACTTATTCTTAGACACTGTCAGTAAAAAGACAGTAAAAGCTACATTTACTATATAATTTACTGTTACAATAAAAGGTGGTAGTTAATTCCTGGAAAAACCTAGCATATTAAAGGATAATACTATAAATCCAATGAATCATACATTAAAAATGGCTCAGGCTTTTCAAGGAGTGGCCCCAAGAATATGATAAGCACGTGGTATAACATGGCAGTACCCCAATAATAGTATGGCTGCTCTAGGACAAAACATCAACTTGTGGTTTGCAGTAGCAGGTTTATGCCTTGCAAAGCAGCTTGGTGTGATTCATAAGAGCCTACTGAAAACCTAGGATAAACTTATAGTTTAGCACTGCAGAAGTACTTTTTCGGTGTAAAATGTCTGTGTATATCCACTTGTACATTGATCTTTGGATTCTTTCAGAGATTAAAAACATCACCTGCACAGATGGTTATCCCTACTTATACCTATTACATGTGATTTACAGCATAAACATTTGAGTATAATAACGTGATTGCACAAGTTTTCATAATATCGACATTGAAATTGGAAATCTCCTGTAGAGATTTTTGTGAGGATAGAAAACTTTTTAAAAGTAACAAAGATTATACTTTGAGTAGATCATTCATAAAACATGAGCATAACATGTTAGATACTGAACAAACTCAGAGCCAAATGATCATTTCTTCCCCAAAGATCATGAAAACTTAATAGAAGAAATAATGCACAGATGGGAGGGTCCAAGGAAATAATGAAGAAATACTAATTAGCATTAGCGATAACAATCTGCAACTTCAGAAAAGATTTCTTGTGTACAGAACAGCAATTATTTGACAGTTCTTGGTCATGAAGTTACTTACTCTCAGGGAAGAAAAGCAGCAAATAAAATTTGTTAACAGGAACCATGCCTGTTAATTAACTTATTTTACTTTGTCTGTGATATTACATCTGAGTATCCACACAGGTAAGAACATACAATAAAAATAAATCAAAAGGAACATGATATAGATTTAAATATTGATAAAAATACAGACATCAATATTTTTTTTTGAGGTCTGTTCAGGGATAATTTCAGGAACAATTTGACTTCTAAAGAATAATCTTGTTTTGCCAGGATCAATAAGTCCTTGAGTATCTGTTGTATGCCTAACTCTTACTTAAAAAATGAAAGAATTAACCATACCTTCTAACTTCTAGAAGTTCTTACCTTATTTCACTTACCATACATTGAACTTCTCAGCTGATGCTGACTTTTCTCTCGTACCTCATCTAATACCAATTTTAATTTTTCTTTATCTACATGGACTGGTGCATGGTAGATGAATATCCTCTTGCATAACTTAGCAGAGACGCATTTCAATGGGTGTGTTGTTGGTATTAGTTGTACAGCAGAGTAATGAGGTTGTATAAATTTGAATGACATTTACTCCAGTAAGCTTTTATGCAGTGAGTAAACACAGCTGGGAAACACAGTTATGAAAAATACAGGGGAAAACTACAGACAAAATCAATTGCCAAGCACTCTCTTTTCCCATCACAAACTATACCCGATGGGTTAAAATATTCAGACATCAGAGTGTGCAGAAAGGATGTTGCATCATTACCTGATTGAATTCCCACCAGAAATAATGTCAAGATGAAGACGAATGTGGGGAAGAATCAGTTAGAAAAGCCAGGGATGAAATCATCCCCTCACTTCAGCCATTTTACGAAGACAGAGAAGATAGAAGAGCAGTTACTGCAGGAGATTTCTGCTAATAAGAAGAGATGGTTACCTCCAGAAGGGGACTGAGGTGGAATGAGTGTCTATGTTTGTTCGTTGGTTACAGAAGTTTCATTACAAGACACGGACATCTATCGTAGGCTAGGATGAAGGCTGAATGCTTCATGACATGAATCTGGATTGCGATTTCTTGTGGATCCGTGGCATGAAGAATAGTTCTGGACTGGGACTTGAGGTATTCTTTTATGCAATATCAGCACATTAGCAAGAAATAGACATCTGATGTTCGTTATTATACAGCAGGAATTTTTTACAAAAGAAACAAGCAGATTATTTTGTATGGCATGCTTTATCCTCCAACGTTCTTGCTGAGAACCTGTGGGACTGAGTCTGAGGAAGGATTTGTTTTAGTACGTCAGAAAGTCTGATGGCTCAAAGGCTTGAAGCAATACTCAGTAATAATTTTTGAAGGAACTTCTGTATTAATCACAGTGTTCCTCTCCACCAAGTGGTTACCACGCTTCCTAGTGGAAGTGTGACTGAATATGAGCAGGATGCCTGTTCTCAGCTTGCGGAGCTGGCATAGCACTGCTGCAGTGACACAGATCCAGAGGGATCCTGGAGAAGCTGAACATGAACATACATTTTAGGAGTGACTGAGAGGGAGTAGAGTGTTTAACCACACCCACCCTCTGTATTTTAAGTCATCAAGCTGAAAACACCCAAAAAATGTGTCATGATGTTCAAAAAGTTTGGTAAAGATATAAATTCCCTGAGTTTTCTATCAGTCTGACAGACCAACAAATTCCTACTCTCTTGTGAGCTAAAGTAATAAGAACATCTTTCACGCAACAGGTAGATGTTAGGTAGTGATGCTTATTTCTTCCATTTTACTTAAAATGCAATCGTTCCAGGCACAAACAAGCTCCCTGTATTGCAGATGAGTTCATTTAGTAACGATAGCCCAATCTCAGTGTTGTAAAGGTAACTGTGGCACACATACAGCTGCTGTTATGGCTTTTGACTTACCCACTTGCTGCAGGGTTTGGTGTTCTCATTCTGAGGCCCCATGACTCGAAGCATGTTAAGTAAACTGAGACCATTTCATGGGGCTCCATGAAGACTGAATGTCTGACCTTCATTTCCAGGTTACTGATGAGGATTTCATCACCTCTCTGTACCACACAGGGTGCATCCACTCTCTGACTACACTCGCATCCAATCCACAGGTGACTGTCAAGGCTCAGCTCTGTATATCGCAGGGTAAGATGCGCAGAGATGCTTTTCCTTTTTTGAGAGAGATTACCTTATGTTTAGCTATGTAGGTCTCAGAATGGGAGGGAAGAACAGAGCATAAGATTATCTAAAACAGGGCTGCCACCAGATAGGTGTTCGTTGCCAGAGCATGTCAGTAAGGATTATGCACTCTCAGCACAGCAGTTTGCACAGCTGCTTGGACAAACTATCCTCCCATCTATGGCTTTTGGGGGAGATGTGGAGAACTCAAGCAGGGAAAATAAACATCTGCAGCATTCAGTGACGAAATGTGCCTCTTGGTTAAACTCTCCTGACCTGAGCTGAGCTTTGATATCAGCCTTGATCAATTGGCTCTGATACTTTTCTTTGCAGACCAAGAATTTGATTTCTTCAGGATTCCTCTTTTGGGAGACCTCATCCCCAGCTGACATGAAATTAGCATTTGAAGTCTAGTTTCGAAAATCCAAAGTAATAGAGATTGCCCAACTTATTTGCAATGGTGAAGCTTGCAATAAAAGTGCTTCTTTGTGCAGAGATCCTATTGCCAGACAGTTTTCAGTGACTTTGCGGCTCTAAAAGTTCTTCATCCAGGAAAATATATTTAATGGCACAAAGAAGTAAAGAAAATAGACATTATATACTCAACATCGTCACATAGACCTAATTACAGCTAATTTTAATATTCATTTTCTGCTGAACTGAGAAAGAAGTTGATTAGGCAGTAGAATGAGATGCAGTAGAAATACCGGTCCTTCTTGTGTTTCAACCAATAACACGTTTCAGTACGAAAGGTGAAAGAAGGCAATCATCTGTTTGCTTTCCGATTTCTTCAGAAGATAACAAAATGCTTCTGTGTGTTAGTGGTTAAGATGCCAGAGACCTTGGCATTCAAATGACATCAACATAAAGAACAAATAGACTAAGAACCAGACATTATAGTTTGTTTCCTTATTTTTAGATTATCTCTTTTTCGTTGACAACTGCATAGCTACACCCAGAAAAGCAGTAATTATATCCAGAACCCAAAGACGTCCATCGCAACACGAAAATGTTGTGACTTCATAGTCCTTGGTTAAGGAAATTATAATGATGGCAGAGGTTAAAGCCACAGTGTAAGACAGGCTAGGGCAAGGGAAGAAAAGAGCCTCAGAGGAGAGTTTCTTGCTCAAAAAAGCATGAAACTTCTCTGTCTTGAGGGAGAACTGTCTGTCAAAAGGTAAGACATCTTGCTTTTACAATGCTTGTTTGCGTGGGGAAGTTTTTTGCAAATGTTTTTCAATTGGTGTAGGTTTAAAACTACTCATGGGTGAGGTGGAAGAGAGGAAATAATGAGAAACAAATTCAGTGGAAAAACAAGTGTTGATGGTGTGACTAGGCAATGAGGTAAATTTATGAGCTGATTTGATCATGGATATTAGCACCTCCTTTCCTTCCAATGTGAGTCAGAGTGAACATAAACATCACAGCTACATGGAAAAATGTACCCCTGTGGAAATTAAAAACAAAAATTTACCCCCCCCGAATTTTTTTGCAATTTTTTTTTTGTTTGTTTTTTTAATGTTTATCAAGCTGAAAACCCCACTGTTGAAATAGCTATCCCATTTCTGTTCAAGGTAGGAGAAAAAGTAAGCGACTAAAAAGCACAATGTGTGACACACCAATAAACTGCTAAGTTAACTGCTACTAAGATATTAGGGTTCTTGTTTCTATTAAGATATCAATAAGCCATGATCCACTATGTTATGAAGGGACTAAAGCATTCCTTGACTCACTTTTTATTAGCTTTTTAACATTCTTGGACTTATACTGGAAATGGTCTTCTGTACCAAACCTGAAGCAGTCTAACATTTTCACATGCAAATTCATATCTCTTGCCATTTTGGCCTTTCCGTTGGAAAGGGAAGACAAAAAGAGAAGACAGCTTTGTGATGGAGGTAGTAATACACAATATTTTGTCTAAAAGAGAGCTATTGGTCAGATATTTCACCTCCGGAAATGATATGATTTTTATTTCAATGGTGAATTAGATATTCACTTTTCTTTAAATCTAATTTGATAAGTTTCAAACACCAGTGAACACTGATCATTTCCTTACGAGTTCCTCAGCCAAATCTTAGATTATATTTGTCTCAGCCATGTGCTCATTCCTTTGTGTGATAGAACAGTCTTGCTTTTGTGAGTTCATTGGAGCTGGCAGATAACTAAGAGAACCTGAATTCCAAAGTAGAGTCAAAATTTACTTTATACCCATGACTAATGTCACCTTTGATCTCTATCTAATAGAAATATTGAGTAACCTCATGTTATCTTTTCTTGAGGCCAGCTATGACTAGCTATAATAGCTGAGGTCAGATCACTGTCCCTGATGTATATATTCTTCTCCCACAGAGTTTTTTGGTAAGGAACTAGACTGAGGAAGAATCCCACTTCTAGTTCAGGCTGATCTGGTACAGTGAAGATAAAAAAACATTATACACACCCTATCATTTAAAAGGCCTTGATTCATGGCCGTAGGAATTCAGCAGGTCTTAATTATTAAATTGGTAGACATGTAGTCTCCAGATACTTTTATCTACACATATATTCTAAGATTTTCTTGATCAACCAATTTTTAAAACACTAAAAGTAGATAGGCATATGGGTAGTAGAATACACAAAGAAAAATTTTTGTTATTACCTTAACCTGTATGAAGACTTCCCTCAAAATGTGTTCCTAAAAAGAGAACAAGCAGAGCCAGCTATGACTAGATTTTTCTTCATAAGAGCAAAACATTGTATGACATAAATATTGTTTTTATTGTACAGATGTGCTCTAACAAAGAAAAATGCATACAACATTACATTTTCTCTACTATAAAAATAAAAAAAAAGTTACAATAAAAAAAGTCAAATCCTTAGCCTGTGTTGTATAAAACTAATGAAATGGTAATCAACCTTGATGCGTGACTAAGGCACACATCTGTCTGTATGATTTATGGCAGAACACAATCAGTGAATAAACTGCTCTCTTTCTAAAAAATATCCTCCTTGTAAGACGATATTTTGCTCTACAATGAAGCATAACATGTTTTGTTTTCATATTTTCCTTTCCACTAGGCTTCCTGAGAGTTGTTATACATCTACAAGACCTGGTTTCTTAGCAGTCATTATAGAAATCCTTATCAGCCTCTTCTGTTAGACGCTCGAAGTTGTTCTTGATACAGAGAAATGGTTTAACCTGTTTTATTCCTAAAAAAGGAACAGGTTTCTTCCTAAAAAAATAATTGTAATTCTGAATTAAATATCAAGGAGTTTAAGTCTTTTTTACTTGTATTCAAAAGATTAGTAAATATAAATAGAGCAAGAATTTCTTTATTATTTTTATTTCTTTTTTTTTAATGCTCCTTAGTCTTGAACAGGGCATATCTAAGGGCTAAAAATTGCTGCAAGTTCACATCTATTTGATAAAATTTCCGATAAAAGTACCAGCCATAGTAAAGATGTGGGCAGTAAAATACTGGAATTGAATAGACATCATCTAATTAAGCCAATGTAAACTGCTGAATTATCACCAGCAAATTAGTTTTCTTTAGTACAGGCATAGACTGTGTTCAAAGCAGTAAGCTTTTAGGTAAGATGCTACATTTTTTGTCCAGTGGGTTTAGTTATAACTACAGGATCATTTGAGTTGGAACAGCAGGGCTTGAAAAATTTGCACTGAACTCAGTGACAGCTTTTACACTATTTTCAAGTGTATATTACTAAGTCATTTAAGACTGGATATTTTCCAGTGGCTTGGAGTCTTATTATTGTCTTAATTTGAGACAAAGATCATGCATGTGAGTTGAAACATCTTTTAGTGATCATCAGTTAGCATCTCTGCAGTGCAGGGAATAACATGACATGGTTGCAGAATATTTCAATGAATTAAAAGAAACACTTTGAAGAACTTAAAATAATTGATCTTTTCCCCACTGTTGTTCTTTATTCACAGCTGTAATGAATCACTTTCAGAGGTAGATCTCACCAGGTCACTTAATGTAGCTAGTAGCTCGCTGGACCTGCCAAACCAGCTGGTGGGGAGTATTACAAAAGACACGCCCATGTAAAATTTCTGGATCTCTGCCTCAGGGAGGAAGCAAATTGTGCTTATGTATTTGTCACATTTAATGACCTTTTCAGAAGGAAATTGTATGTCCTGTGACATCTGTCGGCAGGAAAGCTGACTTAGTAACGAAAGGAAAGGTCTTGCATCAGTGAGAACAGAGTAGTCAGTAATTCTACAGTCATGGCAAAGTTATGTAATGAAGTTTATGTAATAGTGTATTTAGATGGCCCTAGAGTAAGCTTAACAGGAGTAAGAGGCATTGGAGGTGGATTCATTCACCTCCTCTACTAGAAGTCAAATACCTCATAGCATTATGTCATGCTAATCTACAGTTGTATCTGCTTCTGCATCTCTTTCATTCATCCTGGAACCCCTATCACAGAGCAACCAGAAATGTCATAAGCAATTTTGCATATAGAAGACACACAGTTGCTCTGCTTCATGTAATTTTATTTGGAAGGCATAAATCAAAAGAGATCAAAACAGAAAATTTATCACTATAATTGATTTGTCCATATGACAGCACAAAAAATAAATGTTAACACACATGAGCAAAGCCAATCAAAGATAACGGTTTAGAAACTATTCTCTATTCTGCTAAAATCTGTAACATGCGCTAGCAGAAGTTTTCTACTTTTTCTTGTCCCTCCAAATTCTAGTATTTTCCAGTGTAAAACAGAATGGAATTTATGCCAGAATGACAAGATAACCATATTATTCATGACTCTATTTCTCTCCCAAATATCGGCAAATTTAATCTCCCATCTTAAAAAGAGCCAAAATGGGTATATATATCTATGTAGTAAAGATGTAGTCAAAGACAGTGGTGCATGTTTAACAGGAAGCAGGGGTAAAGAGTTTAAAAATATGGATCAGACACAGAATCCTAGATACTAAATTACTTCAGTGTAAGGCTGGGCACCTGCTAGTGCAAGAATATCAAGTATCTTTGAGACCTCTGCTCAAGGGTAAAAGCCTATTCCAAAACCTATTACAGTCAATTTAGACTCTTTACTGATACAAGAAACTTTAAATTGTGCCTCATCTCCATAACAATCTTGCTTCAGCCATTTCAGGGGGTGAAACTCTGTATCTTTCCATTGACTTTGAAGCAGAATTGGGAAACACACAGCATTTTCCCCACATCAGTCTGCAGAGGACAGAATATAGGTCCTCTTGGACTCAAATATGACATCTTGCTCCTGTGTGTCTGGGCCTCAAAGGTAGCCATTGGCTACCTTTTTAAGAAAAAAAAAAATGCATGTAGAGCATAATACTATAAAACTCTGGTTTTATTTCCTTTGAAGACCACCCATGAGGTTTTCTCCTTCATGTTTCCAAAGCTGTTTTTCATTGGGAATAATGTGTTTGCCCTTATATGTACCAGCCAGGCAAGGCATTAATTAATAAGGCCAGTTCAGAAAATGCATGTGTTCATTTTCACTAACAATTTCAAAGACAGAGAAATGTTTCTACACCTCTTTCCCTGGTGGGATTCCAAAATTTTATACAGATACAAAATAGAATGTGTAATATAGCTTCTGAGAATGTTTATGGCGAGTGGAGACCACGACACCCGACTGACAAGAATTTAAGGTACTTTGTCCAAGCACAAGCACAGACTTTGCCTGTCTGGGATTCTAATTTTGAAAAGTCCTATTTTCAGAAATGCACCTTTGGAGATGACTAGGGAAGTAAAATTTACAGTTACAATAACATGTCATTTCTCCATTAAAATAAAACTTTCTCTCAAATGCTATCACTCATCAGAAAATTATTATGTCTGGAATAAAGTTTATCTCTGTGCAGAACACAAAAATATGTTTTACACAAGTTTTCAATCCTGCTTGCTGATTATCTCAAGGCTTTCTGACAAACAGTTCTTGCAGTGGGTCAGTCAAAGTCAACCATCACCTCTTAGGACTACTTTCTTCCACAAATACTGATGTTTAATGTTAATGAGGAATATCTTTATGAAAATATGTTCACTCACATATCTAGCTTTGTGTACTTGATGAGATGCCGTGAGAGACCTCTGAAGTCAGGAGTAGTTTTGAGATGAGCCCATCCAAACCTTTTCTAAATGTGAGAAAAAAGACAGATCTTCAAAACTGCGTTTGATTTATTAAAAAAAAACCCCACAAACAAAAAAACAAATCTGTGACTCGGAGAAAGCTCAGAGATCTTCAGTGAAGGAAGTTAAAATAAGATGATTTGAAATTTTGCTCTTTCCCACTATAGCTTTGTGATCAAGATCTTGTTCCTAGTCAGCACTGGGATTCCTGTTACCTGGACAAACCTCCTTTTCCATTGCTACTCCATGTTTCTCTCTGCTTCTGTCATGAGTGTCTGTCCATGCCGCAAATACCATCTTCCTTCTCATGATGCTTCCATCAACCCAGGGAGCCTCTCCCAGCTGGTGGCATGGATATGGACATCCACATTTTCTCTCAAGGTAATACAGTCCCTCGTTCCAGGGGATCCTGTCTCATCTCAAGCTCTGTAGTTCAGGCAAAGTATGCTCACGGAATTCTCTCTTATCTGTCACTAAGACCTTTCTATCATACAGTGTATATAACATAATAATCATAGAGTGGAAAAAAAAAATTTAAACATGGAAGCATGAATAGTTGTTTCATCTGAACTTGTTTCAAGTCTGTGTAAGCCCATTAATCAAAATAGTTATCCAAACTAAAATTTTGTATTTCACAGACAAAATATTTGTGGAGTATTTCACAGACAAAGTTAACATAGTAAAGTGTACATGAAATATCTGCTTAACTTAAAATTGCTGTATGTCTACAAAAGCTCGTAGTTCAAAATTTTATTTCCACATTGGACTTTTGAGTAAATAAAAGTTAATCATATCCACAAAAGGTCCCTCTCTGGTCTCTCTCTTCCTTTCGTCTTGTAAGAAACAAAAGAATAAGCAGATCTTGCTACTGAATTTTTTACTGTTTTAATCATACGATATTTAACAGGGTGGTCTACTGCTTTCAATCCTAGAGCAGTTGTTCAGGGAGCAGGGAAGTAAGGCTAGACTCAGCTGCCCATATTTGATTATTGGAGCCATCTGGAAAGGGGTCAAATGGTGCCTATAAAGGACTGAGAAACCTCAGCTGTAAAAACCAACAGGAGGTGGTTTGGCTCCTGTGATTTGCCTTGAAGCAGTGGGAGCATACAAGAAAAAGCAGTGAGGATCCTACAAATTTTTTAGTCAAAGTTAGTTTTTCTTTATGTATTCATGTGTGTATGTATGTATGGGTGGGCTGGTTCACCTTCACATTGCTGTGTCTGAGCCATAAAAAATCTGTTTGAGGAAAGTGTCTGAAAGAGGAACAAGAATGTTGTCAGTCCTTCATTGCCTGGAGAGGTGGACCAGTAAAGATGTTTACAATCAGTGGTACTCATTCTATTTATGACTGGGAGGTTTGGATTTGGCTTCATATGCATAAGAAAGAAATGCATGCACCTGCAACAGGAATTTCAGAAGGGATTAATAATGTTGGGTGCTTAAACTTCTGATGCCCCTCTTGAGAATGTTAAAAAAAGCCTGATATTTTCTTTTCTTTTTTAATGTGTTTTCTGTGATGCCAGAAAGTTAGCTTAAAAAGCAGAGAAAAGAAACCTTGATGCTAGATTGTGTAGTTTATTTATGGTTTTGTGGCTTAGAGATAAATTTTGGATCTTTTCCACATCTGAAGTTAAAAAGCTTAGTTTCTTTGACACAGAATTTTAATTGGAAACTTTAGTATGGAGAATGCTTTTCTGCCCAGATGATAAAATTCTAAAAGTACAGCTGTTACCATATTTCCGGAAAGTGTTGATAGAACTTTAACAGAAGCACCACAATAATAATCTTTTAATATCACTCTAATTCTACTATAATTAAGAATATGCTTTCTTCAGCTATTGTGTATTAAAGTCAATAGTTTATTTATGTGCATACATATCACAGGTAATAGAGAAACTTCAGATTTACAGTGTTTAAAAACAGTTCTTTTTAGTCTTTTTTTTTTTTTTTATTTTTAGGAAAAACATCATTGTCCAGAGAGGACTGGATTAGTGGGATGTTCATAGAGCTAGTGTAGTGATTAATAAAGCTCTAGAAGAGTTGGATTGCTGTATCTGTTTAATAGTCCTAGGACATTCCCAATTCTCTTCCCAAATACTTGATAAGGATCAGATTAAGAAAAGAGAAAATATGTATGTAAAATATGTAGACGTATCTCTTATGAATTCTCTGCTAACTTTTTAAAGGGTCTGTGTTAGCCTCTACAGTTCTAGGTCTCTTAGATTTGATGGTTTTGCACCAAGTTTGGGTCTTGCTTCCATAGCTCATTGAAATGTCTTCCACCTCCTTCACTGGATTTTGTTCAGGTTTTAACACAAGACAGAGTAAGGTCTGAAATTTGTCTTTAGCCTGAAAACAACACTGGGGAAAAAAATTTAAGAGGATCCCTGGAGAGCAACGCAGCAGCTACTGTATGGAATAAAATTATAAAAAAAAAAAAAAAAAAAAATTATGATTTTTGTTCCCTTTAGAAGATAAG
>Ga0065711_1008416_pt1 | contig 15606 bp, 8 predicted proteins | sample Hoacrofraction12_FD_59098 | JGI IMG/M metagenome (GOLD analysis project Ga0065711, IMG submission 59098) | Hoatzin crop microbial communities from Cojedes, Venezuela - Epithelial fraction 12 v2 (version 2) | ecosystem: Host-associated > Birds > Digestive system > Esophagus > Crop | place... | reverse complement strand
AACAGATGCAATTCCACTTCAAGTCATAACAGTCAGCTGTACCTTCTCTAAGATATTTCTAAAGTAAACAACGTCAGGTTGGAAAAAAATGATAGTTCAGCCATGATGTCAGACAATTTGGGAGCTAGAAAACCAAATCTTAGAAAAAAACCAGTAGAGAAGGAATATAGTTAAATCATAGTAAAACAGGGTAAAGCTTCAGATCTCCACCCTAAAAAATGCCAAGCGGGAAAAACAGGAGAGACACACACTAGCAAAAGGACCAAAGGAAATCAAGGATGCCAAACCAGTTTAAACACTTCATTTCCAGAAGGAACAAATAAAAGGGAGGGACACTGGAAAGCATAACAAATAGCAGATGACACGGAAAGACCAAGTAGTTATTAACCATTCTTCATAATGCAACACTGGTGAAAAGCACCAAGAGACCTCACACATCAAATTGATTTAGATTGGTAATTTTTAAATTGGTATAGCTACTATATGGTACACTTGCTAGTATTTTACTCCAATACATTGATGTACTTTTATGCACAGTAATTACTTAGTTCCAGGTCATTACACAAGCTTGAACTGTGCTACAAAGAGATGGAGAAAAGCCAGAGAGGGGAAAGCAGGACCCCATATTCCATTGCTGCAAAGGAAATAATTTGTTTTGTGGCCTCTGAATCCGACACCAGGTGACTGACCCATAATACTGACTGGCAGCAAGGCCTGAAACCCAGCACCCGCCTGCTCTACACCAGACCTAAAGCCACTTAGTCCATTTAGTAAGCAATCATCAGCGAATAAGGGATACTCTATGATGCATAAACTAGTCGCTGAGCAACTGAAGTGAGCACCCACGGACATTAAAATGTTAGCTTCTCCTTTTCGGAGAGTTGTGTTTAACAAGTATTACTGATGGTATTATGTGTACTATTGACTGGAGCAATTTAAACTGTCAGCTCTGAGGGAATTCCCTGTTCCACATGTATTTCCTTAAAAACAAATCACAGTTATTAATAACCAGCATTTCAGTGGAGAAGAGCACAGTAGTTTGTCCTCTTTTTGGAATACCACATTTAAATCACTATGTGTACTATGACAGCGTTGATCTTACAGCACCTCAAGCTAAAATAGCTTTCTTTCACACTGCCTATATGTTTTTCAGGGCAGAAATGCAATCGATACAAGTAAAGGAGTCTGAGGAACCCAAGAGGACCAAGAATAGTTTTTGTGGAATTGATGTCACCGTGCATCCATTAGCCCTACTCAGTAATTAGGAAATTAAAAGTGTCTGATTGCTCCCCTCTACTGAAGGTCACCCTTGAGGCCCTAATGTTGGGTTTGGATGCTAATTAAGTGTTTGCTGACTGCTGTCAGGGCACAGGCTACAAACGCCAGCAGAAATCCTGTTCTAAGTCTCTGACTTATTATAAACAAATGCATGCACTTCTCTGTAGGGGATATTTTCAAGAGTGCCTAAGCCTTAGGTTTATCACCACAGTGTGTAAGGCAATAGCCTGGCTATACACATATACTTCACTTTAATAACATCTTCCTTCTTTCAGAGCAGCACAGTTTGGTTCAGATTAATAAAACAGGGACACTCCATATTATGCCTATTCACATGCATAAGTGATTCAATCACTACTAAATTTTAGCTACACCTTTTAATAATTGTTGTTGATAATGGTTAGTTTATTAACAAAATCTGAGAAACACATAGCACAAACACACGTGTGTAATTCAGATAATCTTTGATAAACTTGAAATATTGAAATTTGGTCTTATAAGCACCTAAACTGATATAACATCTTAAAATTAGTCTACAATGAGCACCAGAGCACAGAAGGTAGATTTGCAATCAACACATGTGTGATGGTGGAGCAACACAGAAACTAGCCCAGCTAGGGAAGCAGGGTACCAAAGGGACACAGCAATCAGTTTGAGATAATATGTCCTGATGTAGCTATGTTGTCCCTGGAGCTAGTACAGGCTCCAGCTAGGACATCTCTGTTTTCCTTTGCATTGCGTGGACACACCTAGAATCTTCTTTTTATGAGAGGTGGATATTCAGAGGACTAAGATACACTGAAATTAAATCCTTATGCATCTGGATCTTTTAAACTAGATGCCTGAAAACCACAGTAAGTACAAGTCTGCATTTGGGTACCTAAACCTTTATGTCCCAGGAGGTGTCTTTATAGATCAGACATGGTTGCCTGGGTTTAAGAATAATATATCTGTTATCTGTACAGATCTTTGAAGACACTTTATCTAAAGAAAGCCTTTCTTTCTGCAGTTATGGAGAAATTATTATGGAATATCAGGCCAATTGCTACATCTAATCCAGTATCCCAACAGCAGCTAACACTAAGCTGCGTGGTACTTTGAAAGAGTAGCTAAAGAACAACATGAAAACTTGCACAATGGGAGATACTCATGAAAGCATGTACACCACAATAAACAGGAGATAAATCTGCTGGGAATAGACCAAAAAGGCTATTAAGAAGAATCAAAACAAGTAGTTTACAATTTATGCAATAGCGAAGGGGATACCGGGACAGAGGGAATGCTAAGTACAGGCTAAGGACAGACTTTGCCTCATTATTTCACATAGCCACTAGAACAATCTAACAAAACTTATGAAGAACAGACAAATGAAGGTGTAAATAATCAGGGCATGAGACAAGAGCCTTAACAAGACTTCTGGCTGCACGTGTAAACATGAATGATTGCATCTCAGATGGCTCGTGCAGCCATGATTCAGAGGTGGCCAGGATGACACAAGCTGAGGAGCTGAAGATGACACTTACGTTATAGGCAGGATGGAATTATTCAGTGGACAATACCAAAAACTGAGATGTGACACAAAGATGTGTCCTGCTTTAGCCATGGTAGGAGAAGAATTTTGTTCTAGCTATATTGCGTCAGACTTCAAAGCCAGATGCTGTGGACATCACAGAGAAAGGTGCTGATTTTAGTGCCGGCAGAACTAAGATTTGCACTAGAGATAAGAAGTGAATAGCAAACTTATACTGTTAAAATGAGAGTTATAAGCTAAAAAAACATATATCTGAATACATCTACAGATGTTTTTATTAATCATCCAAGTCCAATCTGTTTTTTGAATCCCAGCATATTGTTGACTTGTGATTAGAGTAACACATTGCAAAGTGATTCTGTAGCTTTGACCTCCTCTTATTTAAGACTGCTGTATCTTTCTTCCCTTTTGACTACCCAAACACATTATCACCTGCAGACCTACCTGCATACTCCTCACTCTTATGGACCTGAATAAGAATTATCATGACAAATTTTCTACTTCAGCGGAAGAGATGAATTTTGCACTGGTTAAGATCAAGTGTCTTGATTAACCACTTACTGCTTTCTCTCATGGGTTGCTTCAACCATCTAAAATCCCTCACATGAGCCATCAAGAAATCTCATTTTGTAAGAGGGTCTAAAGGTGCTTTTATATATAACCCTAGAACTCAGTTATCTACCGTCCCAAGTCTTTTGGGCAATGGTTGTAAAATGCTGTTGAATCAGTGTGGTCTTGGTGCCTACGTTCTGCTGATGGAGTAACACTACGATAAGTCTCAACTGAGAGCCAACTGCCTGTTTTGGAAAGATTTTCTCCTTCTCTAAGAGAGTAGCAACTTCTTCCATCACCTTTTTCTTGCCAGTTTCAGAGTCTGAGTTCCAATGTTTGCACCACCTCATCATTCAACGAGCTTTTGGAAACACTACCACCCTCAACGGCTTAGCTTGTTCTCCCGCGCACATCCTTGCAGCCGATCTCAGCTGACTGAATCTTCCTTGTTCTGTGTGGCCATGCTATAAGAGCCTGGGCTGATCTGACATCACCGCCTGATGCAAAGAGCATCCTCAGCTTATCCACCCTGATATCTGGTACGTGTTTTATTTTCATACTGAAAGTAAAGGTTGAGCCCTGCAACTTAAATAAACAAAAAAGCTCCAAGAAACACTAGTAATTCTATGCTAAAAAATATAGGAAAAAATTATGTCAAACCCACTCATCTTGGTGTCAAAAATCCAAAGAATTTTAGAAGTGACAATATTTCATTTCAGAAATTTCAGACAAAATGAAATATCTGAGTAACTGTATTTTTTATTTGAATTTTCCGTGTTTTCAGGTACATATTTTTCCTCAAATGGAAGTGTAACAAGAACAAACGTAGTCACAAGGAAGTCTGAACTGATTTAAAAAGATTTAGTTTCATTAGCAGATAATTTACTACAGCAGAATGTATGTTAGATCCAGCAGTAAAAGCAAATTAATTGAACCCAAACTATTTTAGGAAGAAGCAATCTGAGTTATTAGGTTTTGGTAATCAAAAGAGATTAATACAGTGATATTCATGACCTCTACCCATAAATAACTGTCAAGAAAACTTCTCTTTTCAGAAAATGAACAATTCATGGGAGTCTTGGATATTGTAATTAGTATTAATTTAGCTGAATGTACACTTAGATAAGCTGTACATAAGACGGTTTCAGACTTTAGGGGAAACAGACATCTACATATACACCAATTAGCAAATTTTTAAAAGACCTGGAGATAAGTAATTAATTAGAGGAACCCAGGCAATAAAGAGACTCCAGCTAAAGAAGTCGGTGGCTCTGCAGACAGGAGCCAAGCAATCATTTCAAGGCAGTCATGGGACGGCAGGAGAGGAGCAAACCCTCTTCTCTGCGACAGTCTGCTTGCCATCTCCACCAGCAGCAGGTCAGTTCAGCTTAACTGAATTAAGCACAGTGACTACAGCTAATCGAGACTATTTTTTTTGAGGGAATCTTTTTGTAATCTGATAGCATGTATTCTGTACAGTTGAAACTTTGAGGAGGAGAGCCACCTAGCAGGAGTTGCTCAGGATCAAGGCAAGTTTTGGCCAAAGGCACAGAGAGACCAGAGCAGCTTTGTCAGGGCATTTTCCTGGACCATGAGTAGCAAAACGAGAAGTCTTGACACCCATAATTCAGGTCAGGACTTAACTGTGCATTTCCCATGCTCAACTTCACTGCACCACCACCCCTCCACCTAGAGGCCCTTCAACAATAGATAGCTGTTTATGTTGTTCCATTCTCCATCAAAAGCTCAGAAAGACTTTTTTCTTCTCTTCTTGCTTTGAAGTAGCTGTTTTTAATGAACTGTTTACCAGCCAAGTCTAATTGTGAAGCGTAACTACTGCAACTTGAAAAATCACTCAGAACTGCTGTGGGAAATGACTGCAAGCCAGAAGTTGCAAGAGTGAGCAGATGAAAAAGTTCCTTTAAAAAGGGCTCCCAATGTCAGTGAATTTATAATTCTTTCTTCTTTATAATGCATGTCCTTGTTCATGATTAAATTGCTTAGCATTTACCAGCCAAAACCAGTTTTGCTTTCTATTCGAGTGGCCAAAGACCTGTCTGGGCCGCAATTATGAACTGGTGTCGTAATGGCACGAAAATGTAACATTACAGTTGTAACAAAAGCAAATCTAATGGATTGCAGGGTTTTTAATATTTGAATAAGGTTAAAGCAGGAGTGCTAAATTATTTAAGTTCTGGAATAAGATATAAGCACTAGAGCAACACTGCACCCATACTCATATATCTTTTCACGTGTAGAGGTGATATCTATGTGATAAGATTCAGGAGTGCGAGGTAAATTAATTTACTATGCACTTTGATCACAATACCCACTCCTGGCCTACTAATCCATTTCCCAGCAGACTTGCTCAAACATCCCAAATCACGGAACACTTTCATTGCTGCCACAAAGAACAATGTTTCATAATCTACCTCTTTTTCTCCTCATAAGTGTGGAAGTTTCCCTCCTTGAAAAAATAATAAATATAAATTAAGTTACAGAAAAGCACACTGATGAAACCTTTATATCCTCAACTCCTCCATATTATATAACTATAAAGGAAACTTAAAGAGAGAAAACATCTTCAAATACTGACAGCAGGGTGAGATGCTGTGATGTCTGCATGTTTCTGGTAGCAGGGGAAAACTGAATAACGAACAGATGTATAGCTCTTCAACTACGATGATTTAATATTGCCAATAAAGAATACATATCTATATATAATTCCTGGAAAAGCACTAATAGTTGAACCTAATCTACAAATGCGCTCACAATTTGACATTTTAAGGCTATAGACTATTATGCTATAAAAATGTTAATTAATATATCTATCACTGCCAGAAGAAGCGTGATGAAACCAAAATGCTTGGCAAGCTTACAGTAAAGAAAACCTGCTACTACCTCACATCCCCACTCCCTGATAACTACCAGATCTTTACAGCCCATCTTGAAAGGCAGCTGCAGCACAGGGCAGCCAGGCAGCCACGGGAGCCGCCGAGCAGCAAGGCATCGGTCCCTCCCCGGGGAGGCCATAAGATCCCCTCACTGCTGGGCCCCAAGCATAACACGTAGGTGCTGCCAGGTTGGCAGCTCCCACTGGAGAAGATATTTACCCCTCTGTCTGCCGGGCTGGCAAACGGCTGTAAATCCAAATTATGATCTATCACAGAGCTGAATAAATCATAAACTCTTGGGTGTTATTTACCAGAAGATCACCAAGTGGATTGATTTTGTGGATTTGGAGCTTCTGAATCTTACCACACCTACACAAGCACACAGTGCCTGAAGCCCCCACAAAAGAAACCCGCATGAATGTGGGGAATGTAAAGCAGGAAATGAGTTGGCTTACAGTAAGGTATGGATGTGTATACATACAATCCACCTATTTACCATGGCTTTGTTTATAGCACGAACTGCACTTACCCAAACACTAAATATTGACAGAAACAGTCATGGCAAAACTTAATGATACTTTGGGCACTTACTCCACTTAAGTCGATATATATATATACAGTTTAGAATTTGTTAAAGGAATCGTAATTCAAAATGTAATATGAAAAATGTTTCTAGAGAAGAAAGGCAGGATAATTGATATTGTTCCCAGGTTTCATACATTTATCCTTTATGATTTTCAGTACTTCATTTAGAAACATAAGCCTTGCAAGCACTGAGGTCTACCTAACTGTGGCCACCAGAGCATAGAAGGTAAAAGTAAAAAAAAAAGTTATTAAAAAAATATTAGAAGGGTGTATCCTTTTTTGGGGGGGTGGGGTGGGCAGGTAACAAAACCAATAATGAAAAAGCAGGGAATTTCATAAGTATTTCCAATCCATGGGGTAATATTTCTGAAGGTTTTCACTGACAGGAAGGAAAAAAACCAGTAGATCACAAGTGTATATAGACTAAAGAGAATGGGAGAAGCCTTGTGCCTTTGATGGCACCTTGTCTTTCTTCAGGTCAGCTGGGCCTTTGCCTTGCAGTAGCAGGGGATGGGTACAAAGCTCCTCCACCAGGACCACAACTCACCAGCACCACCTCAAGCCTTGCAGGGCTGTGCCCCGAGGACAGACAAAGCCAGACTGGCCTGGGGGTACATGAACAAGCATCATGGAAAGCAAGTGTGTGCTGAGCTTCGCGCATTGCAGCGATGTTCCTGCTACTGCCCCGGCCAGCACAGCTATCGACACATTTTGCTTCTGCAGCTTCAAACAGATGTCTTTACTGCTATTAGGAGAACTGCAGAAATTATCTCAGGGCGGGGGGGACAGGCCTGAAGAAGGCAGCAACATTCATTTCCCCTGGGGAATGCAATGTAGGGATTTTCTGCTGCCCCTTACAATGCTGTTCCCACTGCTGCTTTGGTCCATGACACGCCATGGTCCTGGGGGAAGCATCCCATTCTGGGCTGGCACTTGCACAATGCTCACAGCAATAGCAAAACTCCAAACATTTCAGTCTTCATCAAGGCCCAGCAGAAATAAAGCCAAACCCCCAGCCCTTGAGACTATCTGAATAACTGACTGCATGACCTGGTCAGCTGATGGAAACATTTAGCCTTTAGTTATCCATGAGAGTCCAAACACCTTGCTGCTTTGAACATCCCCGCCATGGGCTATTTTAAGAAGACAAGAAATAAGGGAAGAGCAAAGGACAACATTCTGTGGAGAAAGTGAGTGCAGATTCCAGTTCTGTACACTAAAAACGGGTCTCTGCACTATAAGATGAGGCTTGTATGCGAATATGCCTGCACCACTGAGAACAAAAGGGTTAGACGTGTCTGGCCATGCGCGTACCCACATCTCCTCACTGTGGGAGATGATACATTGCCACCTTTCTCCATCCTCCTCAAGGAGTAATAAAGGAAATACATAAAATAATAGCAACCATAAATAAGGAGGCTTTGCAGCAGAACAAAATTAACTCTCCTTTTATACAGCACATTTCCACAACTTCCCATTAAAAAAGGGAGATGCTTCAGACAACAGAGGGTGTCCAAAACTGGCTGAATTATTTACTGAGAAATGGTTATATTACAGATGTCAAAGTATTCAGAGCACCAGAGCAAAATGGAAAATCTTCACCTTTTTCCTGTTACAGGAGGTGGATTTTTGTTCTTTTGACATTTAGATGACATGGTAAAGCATTGAGAAGAAAGAGATAGGCAGACTGTGATATAATCCAGCATAAAAACTTCCAGGTTTATATTAAAAATAAAAAAATAGCACCTTTGCCTCATGGCTTAGTGTCCTGAAAATGTTAAGCAGCTTTTTTCATGGGATGGCACCATTATCTTCTGCAGATACGATTCACAGGATGTTTCTCAAAGCTACATTACAAATAAAGTATTGTTCATGCACAGTATCCGGTAGCTGCCTCCACAATTTACGGGTACCACCCTATGTAAATCACTGAATAAAATGACAGATTTCAGGAGCTGTTTGTTGTTTAATCTCAGTTTGTCATGATTCAGGAAGAACGATGCGAAAACACAAGGAAAGTCATCCATAATGGTAAAAAAAGATTCTTAGACATTCTCAGTTCTTTTCTAAGAAACATAAATAATCAGCTCTTTGTCAGTTATGAAATGGATCTACATTTTCTATTCCACATGAAGGGCCGTCAAAACCAAGCCTAAGTGTTTTACACCCCATTCTATTTCTGCTGGCAGTAAGATGGGGCTCTGCAAGATTTGACAGCTACAGATCATCCACGGAGCTGGGTAACAACATGAAAAGACATCACACACAACTAGGCTGGTACTTTTACAAAAATCACAAGGCTTTGGAAAGAGGTTTGTGCTTTGTGCTGCTGAAAAACAATCCTTGGTCTTTATGCTGTGCTGCTGCCAGGCTATGCCGTCAGCTCCCTGCGTGCTGAACGAGCGGCTCACTGGTCAAATCTGACTTTCTCCCCAGCAAAGGGAAAATTCAGACAAACTCAACAGCCCAGTGAAAGACTGAGATTTAAGTCCTTCATCTGAATCAGCTTCCAGGGAAATGCCCAAACCACCACACCACTGATCATATTGTTGAAAAGATCTCAGCCTCCTTTTCATTTTGTTTTACCAAAATTTGGATCCTGTCAAAACTGCCAAGTATGTTCCTACCAGAAGACTATTTTTTTGACAAGTCTATATATTTCACTAAAGGTCTCTGCCACATAATCCCTCACTAATTTACTGTAATTACTCTTACTTAAAACCCAATATGGCCACTTATGATTCCCACCACACTCCCTTCCCACTGCTCCAAGAACTTGACATGAAAAAGGCATATGTAGATACAGTTTACATAACAGCTGGATTCAATGATTAATATTAGAGCACACAGACACAGCTTCACTGCTGATAGACAACCACATTTTCTCTGGAAGACGAGAACAGTGGTGCTTTGCAAAGCAGAGCTGAGTTTACATAAAAATGACAAAAGCAGGTGCTATTACTTAAAGAAACGTATTTCTAATACTGAGCCTCTGTTACAAAGAACCTAGAAGCATGTCTCAGAAAGTGATATTCCAGTCTGTGTTTCTTCAAGGACAGCAAAATAACCACTACAGATGCATATTAAAGGAGAAGGAGTAGTGGTCTCTGACATAAATAACTGTTACCTTGATGAGTGAAACTGGCTCTTTAAACTAGCAAAGATCTTGAGATGACTGAGAAGTCAGGAAAAAACATCAATAGCACTACAGACAAACATCAGTTTGTCAAAGTTTTGCTGTCCCTCTCTATGGGCTCCCATTTCTTTCTGAATGGATGGACAGAGGCCATGAATGCTGTGGGTGGGTGCAGCCTTGGCCTCCTCCAAAACACAAGCAGAGGGAGACAGAAGCCACTGTTCAAGCCACATGTTGAAATGCAGCAGAAGGGCAGAAAATCTGCACCTACTGCGCTGTACCGAGAGTTAGCGGGCAGTGGTTCAGCTTTCTCCTGAAAGAAAAGCAAAATCACCCATGGGATGCCCTTCCCAGAGGTTAAACTTTGCAACAAGGTATTTTTAAAATACCCATCCTTTGCTTGTTAAAACCTCTTTTTCACATGCATTAATTCTCCATGACTAGCCCTGGGCACCACCATCGCAGAGCAGAGCTGTGCGCTCAGTTATAGCGGCTGTGAGTCTGGCACTGCCTCCTCCCTTGCTTCGCTTCACTTCTTGGCAGGAGTAGGGCCTGTCTCAAAGCGCATTCAACCTTACAGAAAGCCCTATGTTAGCCATGGAGACTTGTGAGCAATGGACTGGCTTTTTTTGCCCTCTTATAGCAAGGGAGAGAGAAAAATCCTGATGTCCCACCTTTGGTCTCCTGATCACCTAATTCTTTATCCAAAATGGAAAATTCAGAGATACTGGAAGTTACTCTCCATACCAGCAATATCTTAACACCACAGCTCTATTTTTGGGAGAAAGGTGAAGGGTCAATCCCTACAGCAGAACATAACTTCTGATTAGAGCTACTCTGATTTAAACCTATTTGAAGAAAGAAGCAGTACCTTCTCTAGACTTTTTTTTTTAATTAATTTAATTTGGCCTTTTCCTTGCTTTTCTTTCATTGTTTAGAAATACAAGTTGTTTCCAGTTTTGTTTTCTTTTTTTTCTTTTCCAGTTAGTAAGAAAAATAATCAAATTGTTCTAAACTAATTTTAAAATGTAAATACTGCACCAAACCAACACTTTATATCTTGCTTCAGCTGTCAAATAAAAAAAAAAATTCAATTATTTACACTGCTTTAGTCACACAACAAAAGAAACACTGCTTTGCAAAATAAAGTGTTACCCTGTATTCCCTCAGCCTACAAAAATAAACAAACAATTGTCACAACAGAAACGAAAATTTACTACAGTTCCTCAAGCACTTAAAAGCTTATAACCACAAGAGGTTAAAATTATCAATTTTTACATTAATTCAGCAATACAGATGGAATCCAGTCCTAGTTTGATTCTCAAGGCCTAACAAGAGCCTCTGGACACTCTCTGCAAGCCAAGCAGTGGACATCAGTGAAGCTCAGCTGCCTTTTCATTACATGAGAGGAAAAGCATCCTGTGGAAAAGAATCCCTTGCCAGGACTCCCCAGTCCAACCAGGTGGCTCTCACATGAACTGGGAGACAGGATTCCTGCTGTGCCTCTATGACAGCATGAAGTCCTGCCAGGAAACATAACAACAGTGGTAAACAGATATAACCTCTGAGCTTCTATGTTGCCAAAGCAGAGGTAAACAATGGAGAAGACCTTTTCCCAGCTTTGAGGTTTCTAGGTTCCAGCAAGTGAGAAGCAAAACTTCTGCAATTGGCTCAAAAATCATCAGCAGCAGCCAAAAAAGGGGAAGGACATGCAGGACCATAAGAGCATCTTAGCCCTACCAAGTGCCCCCACACACTTTTGGCTGGATCAAACAAGACATTGTTCATAGGTGATTTTCCATCTAGGACCCCCCACAGCACAGTTCTCTTTTGGGACTGATCTTCTAGGTCTTTCCACAGAGCAATCTGTGTCTTTAGAAGCAATCAAGAGATCAAGTTTTTTTTCCAATTGTAGCAAATGAAACAGTCCGAGATTTTTTCCCCCATTTAAAAAAACTTGACATGATTTATGTCACCACAAGATTTTATGCTGCTGTAGCTGGCCTGCAAGTGTATTGAGATAACAGTTTGCAGTTAACAAGATTTACAACTCAGATGCACTGCAAAAAATCTGCTCTTTGAGTTATGCAGAATCAGTGTTATGCTGCCTGTGAAAGATCGGAAGCATCGCACAAAACTGGTGGGAAGCATAGCCCTCAAATGAGAAGCACGCCTACAGCAGAAGCCTTTCTGTCCAAAGACAAGCCCAACCTTCTCATCTCTTAAAGGAAGCAATTAAGCAAAAAGTGGGAAGTTCCACATTTGAAGCAAACGCCGCTCTGCCTGTCTGCATGCGCTGAGCCTGTGGTTCAGCTGAGAGCATGGACACAGGAGAAAAATTCACTACAACATCTTGTTTGTCAATTGAGTAACAGTAAGTGAACACGAAGGCTCTTTACACCTCACAGCTGGGGCAGTCTGATAGATTATAGCTTAACCACCATGAAAGTTTAAGCCAGCGTGAAGCTAGCTTAGAGTAAAGCACTTTATTTCATGAAAAGAGGGAGCTAAGAGCCTCCATGATCCATCACCCGCCTCACAGCAACACTTGTACTTGCACACCAAGCCATGCCAAGGATGGAGCACTAGGGACGGGATGCCTGCTCTGGGTACCAGCTGGAGGACAGTGTCTGGCAGCCACCAGCCTCACTTAAAGAGGCTATGCGAGGAACAGAATAACGAAACCTTGCTTATTTGCATCTCAGCTGCCCTAAATATGCTCATGGTGGAGATCTCCGTTTCCTCCNATGATCTACTCCACAGCTGTATGCTGTGTACAGAGTGCACAGGGGGATCAACTGTCCCTTGGTTGGGCATAAAGAGAACAAAAAGCACCAAACAGAAATACAGGTGTTGGTTGGCTGTCCTGTAAAACTGTGCTCTCTTTATAGCAAATATTGGTGTTTTTAAACTTGTATGTGCTATCGGACTATGGAATAATCCCTGCTGACAAAAGCATATTTGAATTTTGTTCATATATTTGCTTGGTTCCTATGTGAAATCTGGACATTAAAGCACTTCTTTAAAAGCAGACAGGATACAGCTTACAGTACGACCTCTGAAACTTTAGGTACTATTTTATACAATGCACACGTATTATACAGAGGAAGTAATTTCACTATAGTTACATTTAAAAGCAGGTTTGCATTTTAAACTCCGTATGATTTTCCCCTAAACAGACTTTGATTCATAGATTCTGTCAGGACTAAGGGATAATCCCTTCTCACCTGTTAAAGGGCACAGCCCCTCAGATGTAGGGAGCAGCATATCAAAAACATGCAACCCTCATCAGAAGGACTTCAGTAGAAATGCAATACTGCTTTGTAGTTTGTTTCCATCTCTAGACACTATAGATTACACCTTTTCCTTTGACAGACTAGAAAACAAAACAAAAAAGAACATAAGCAAATAATTCAATTTACATAAGAACAGGGCTTGGGCGGGGGGGGGCTTGCATAGCCTGAACCTCAGAGGAGTATGACTGGTACAAAAGAACCGCTTGATATCTCACTGCTCATAGAAGCTACATTATCATAAAACACTGTCCAGCAACATGCATCTCAAAGCCAATTCAAATACAATCTAAGAAGGCAAGGAACTGTTTTCTAGGGGAACCCATCAAATGATTCATGCCAAAAGCAGAAATTCCTTTCCCTTTAATTTGCACCTATTTTTGGCACCAACATTTGTGCATTTTCAGAGCTGGTCCTGCTCGGTCAAGAGTTTGCTTTCCAGAGCCTGCATCACCCAGTCTGACTAACATGCTTCTGTCTGTGGTAACATCACAACCTCAACAAGGAGTCTTGACTACACTACAGCATCAAAACAGGGAGAACCTTTGTGTGTATAAAGGATGAAGGTCTGGTTCCAGTATAAATACACAAAATCAAAACATAAGGGGGGAAACAAAATTAGAAAGCACTTTAATAATATATTGCCTTGCATAAAGTCTGCTTCAGAGACAGGCACAAGGCACCTGGGAAATTTTTCCCATGTGAAAATTCTGACCAACAGAAATAATTTTGCCTATGGGTGAAAAAGGCTTTAATTTATATTTTTCCCAGTTCTTGTTAGAAAACACTTAAAATACGGTGTCAATACCAGAAAGTGGAAAATATATCTTAGCATTTCAAATCTTTTAATCAAATAGCTCTATTTCGGTGCTTTCCAAATAGCAACATTTGAAACTATTTCATAAAAATGAGAATGGTGTTCTAGTTGGGATGAAATCAAGTGGCATTCTGTTGCTCAAGCATCACATCAAGGAGCACTGGACTTTAAGATGAGGAGGTGCAGAGAGTCTTTTCTAAAAGCGAGAGCCATAAAAGCTTAGACAACAAAAGATTAAAAAAAATAAAATAAATTGGTTTACAGGAAGGGACACAGATTTAGAAATAGAATAAGAAATGAGGAAAAAAAAAAGATTAAAATGGAGTAAAAACCTAGAGTGAATGGTATGTGATCCGGCTACATTGTGGTCCTTTCACTAAACCACAGCCTCTGCGTCTGGTGCTCTCCTAAGGGTGGTTTGGGAGGGACAGAAATACAGTGTGCAAGTGTGCACAGGATGTTCGTTATCCACAGCCTGGTCCCAGTCAAGGCATCTCAAATTCCCTTCCCATAACTGTGTCTCAGCTCCTCCTCACACCGTCCTTCGAGTGGGGAACCCGGCAGAGCGCACACTTACCCATTAGGCCTCAGCAGAGTCCAACCAGACTCATAAAGAAACTGGAGTAGCAATCACAAGCATGAGATAAATATCTAATAACTGCTGTCAACTCGTTCAATTCAGCGCGTTATCAACAGCAGGAGATCAGCATTAAACAATTACCAAGTCTATCCTCAGGGGAAAAGGGAAATGCAAAACATTTCCAACCAAGACACTAAGGAAGATATATTCCACCTCTACACAATCCACTTCAGTATCCCGCCTGGCAGCTCTTCTGACTCCCAGTGTGCTGTGACAAACTGGGATACGCATGCTGGAGTACCACTAATGGTATTCTCTATTTTTGCCCAATCATGAGTCCCGGCCCCCCTCTCCACTGTGGATACACATTAGTTTTAATAGACAGAGGGAAGGTCCTGACATCGAGCAGCTCTGGGAAAGTCAGGAGCTCCCATGGACTCGTCTCCACTCAGCAAGGGTCACTGCGCATTACCCTAATGTCTTAGGATTTCATTAAGAGAAAAAACGGCCAGGGAGGTGCCAGAAGAGTGTTGCCTTGCTGTTAGGCACTGAACAGTCTCATTTAGGGACTGCTATCACTGGTGGTTTGGCTTTGTTAATTTTCTCCTCCCAAGTTAGCATTCAGACATTCACTGGCTTTTGTCTATTGCTGTCACCAAGGCATTTGCATGCACTAATCCATGACAAATGGTTTCATTCGATGCACATCTGATTTCTTTGCCTGCCAACTAGAAAGAGATAATAGAAATACCAAGAGACACTAAATTAGAACTAAAGGAGTCATCTATTTGTTGGAGAAACTCAAAACAAGGTTAAGATAAACACCACCCAGGCAGCTGACTTAATGGAGAAAGCACTGAAGTTTCAGTCATGGAAAGACAGTTTCTAATTACCTGAGGAGCGGGGGAAAAAAAAAAAAAAAAAAAAAAAATCTGCATTT
>Ga0065711_1042146_pt1 | contig 15607 bp, 11 predicted proteins | sample Hoacrofraction12_FD_59098 | JGI IMG/M metagenome (GOLD analysis project Ga0065711, IMG submission 59098) | Hoatzin crop microbial communities from Cojedes, Venezuela - Epithelial fraction 12 v2 (version 2) | ecosystem: Host-associated > Birds > Digestive system > Esophagus > Crop | place... | reverse complement strand
GCTGTGACAGGTGGCAACTTGGAGACATGTAGGCAATACTGGGGGACCAGGGAGGAGCAGAGCGAGGTAGGGAGGGGAGCAGAGGGAGGAGGATGCAGCTTAGCCGGGCAAGGGGAACATCCCTTCTCTTTGGCACTCCTGCAAGCTCTGGGGTAAAGCCCAGGCTCCCTGTGAGCAGCGTGGATGAGAGGCTACCGCTTATTGCTGTGTATTTATTTGCATGGTGTCATGAGAGCACAGGGGACTTTATAAGAGCAGGAAAATGGAGCCCCTGCCTTTAAGCACTTTGCAACTCAGCAAGGAGAGAGAAGATTAATATGAGCTGGTGCTTTGGAGGGCAGCAGGGAGACAAAGTGCAGGAGGGGGACTTATATCATCAAGGCATGGAAACAGGAGGTGAGCACAGGGAACTTACGGGGGCAGGAACTACATATCTTGACTTTAAGCAGCAGAATGTTGCATTGCAGTATGCTTTCTTACCTGTTCGTCGTTCACATTTCCAGCAGGAAAAATAATAATTCTTGAGTTTAACTCCAGCAAGTTCAGTGGGAAGGGCAAAAATCTGCATTCCTTTCCCTTTAATTGAAGCTCACAGCTCAGCAAGACACTAAAGAGTGTATTTTCTTCTCTGGAGCTCTCACTTCACAGGGGAAAAATGGGACTCTGTAGCACTTTGGATTTCCTTGCCCTGTACCCTCCAGGACACATGGTGACACTGAGTAACTCGAGAGCTGAGTGCAGAGGTCCCTGCCCTAGGTTTAAACTTTGCAGCGTGGATGCGTATCTGGATGGAGCCATGCCACTGCGCAGACTCAGGGCAAGCTTCAGGGTCCCTGCAGTTCTTATGCCAGACCCCACAGTGTGAAAGAGGCAACTCCTCCGATTTGTTCTGAAGCTGCCACCAGGGACACCACACCCAGAAAAGCCCTGCCATCACCTGTAACCAAGGGTGTATTTGAATTCTGGCTCCTTGCAAGAGCAGCATGGACATTCAGAGCCCAACTCCTACCCTGTCCTTCCATGCTTGTACATGTGACCAGTTTTCCCACACCGGGTGTACAGCTTCTTCTGTGGCTGCTTGGACAACAATAAACCACCAGCTTCCTTGCAAAGCCAATTAAGTAGAAGATGTGAACTCCTGCCTGACTTTAACAAGGTGAATTGCCTTGATGTCCTCATGGGCACTCTGCGAAGGGGAGGTGGCCTCTAGGTGGGCATATCTGGATTCCTCCTGTTCCCACATTGTGCTCTCTATGGTATCAGGACTGGCCCTTTGGCCACTTGCTCTTGTTCTGCAGCTTGGCCATTTCCTCACTGAGCAGCCATTTGACCTTCAGGCATGCTCTGCATACTCAACATCTTGGGTTTAAATGAGGTAAAAGATTAAGTATGTAATGTGTGAGTTGATTCCAGGCTGCCAGAGCTGGGAAGGGAGCAAGGAGATATTAACATTAATCAATCACTCATTGCGTTATCGTCAAAGTTGAGCAAAATTACTCCAGAGAGTCTGCTGCTATGGGAGATCCACTGAAATACTGGGAAATCCTGGCCACTGGTGTTAGCCTGAGTGTTCCCTGCTCCCAGCCTTGACGTTGCTGGTGAAGATGGCTCCTTTGAAAGGCCCTTTTACTCCCTTAGTCTTCCCCTCCATACTCTTTTGTCATCTGCTTCTCCTCTCTCATCCTCTCCTTCTTGCTGATGAACGATGGATCTCTCGACTTCATGTTTCCAGGGTAACGAAAAGAAGTTTCCCTCCAGCCCAGAGGTAGAACAAACCCATTCTGCTGGAAAATTCAAAGCAAGGATTAAAATTTATAAAACAGCACACGGCCTAGTGCAGCATCTCTCATTCCTGCCAATTCATCCAAATCGCCGCATATAAGCAGCAAAGCTGGGGCCACCTGCACGGGATTACTCAGTGGGTCCCTCGTGGCACTGGAGAGCCAGCGCTCGCCGGCAACGGACAGAGAGAATTTTGTATGCGGAGGCTACTGGCCGCCAGCGGGTCCCATGGCTCCCTCTAAATCAGTCTGCGCTCCTTTGACAAATGATACTGGTGGATCCAGACACAGTCTGGAGGAGGAAGAGAGCAGCTTTATTTTTAATGATGATTCTGGATCTCCGAGTTGGCCTGCTTGATCCTGTCCTGCCTGATCTGGCAGCACTAAAGACGAGGGGCAGCAAGGAAGAATAAGCAGAACAGCTTATGGCCAAGTAAGAGTTTAAGTATTCTTTAAGCAGGACGTGGTCTGGGTCTATCGGTTCCCCGAGAACCCTGTACAACAAAAGTTAGTGATCTCCTGAGGCGCCAACTGGAGATACAATGGTCTGGAGCAAATGACTTCACGACTTAAAGGGTAACAATTTATACACTTAATATTTCAGGCCATCAAACATATTTCTTCTTGAATGAAACCTCTGGGAATTAAGTACCCGAGTTCCTCTCTGGAACCGATTCCAAGGCATCCCGGCCTTTAACCACCTAAATTTCTCAGGCGCCTTTGTTATGCCTCTCACCAAACCATGCTCCCTGCCCGTGAAGGGTTTACATCCCTGCGATAAGACAAGAGCCAATAGTTTGATGCCAACAGATGGAAGCAATAAGCAAGTACAGCAACTGTAACAGAAATAATAAACAACCACACGTAGAACATTTTCTTCTACACCAGCCAAGGAAAGTCCATCAATTCTCATCTGGAAATCCCTGTAACATTTGCAGTGAGGATCTGCCATGGCTGTGCATGCTGCTGCCCCGCAGCACACATTTGCCTTGGTAATGTGGGCCATCACCCAGTGAATTCTGCTGTTTTCTCCTACCAACTCATTTCCACATTGCCCAGGGAAGCAGAATACACTGATTAGCGAGAGCTGAGCTGGATATGGGCGAGGGCTGGGTAGGATGGGAGGGAAGGAGCCTTGCACCTTGCAGAGGGGCTGAGGGGTCTTGTGGACTGGGCTAGGGGTCAGATGTCGTATTTATAACACCAGGAGTTATGCATGAGGTGATCCCAAAGCATAATAAGTGTTCAATTAATAGCTTATGAACGTGTTGATAAGTTCATTAGAATGATGCATGAGCACATGAATATTCCAGAGCAGGCAGGAGTCAGGGAAGTTACTGCTGGAAACTGTGTTAATAAGGTGATTACACGCTTTACATGTGAAGTCTGCAAGCGCTCCACTCCTGTTAGATGAACGGCTTATGGCCCACCAGGACTGAACGATCTCATTGCAACCTCCTCTTTGCAAATCACTCACTTTTCCTCTTTAATATAAACAAATGGGTAACATTTTCCAGTTAACAATAATATTCAGCAGTGTGGACCAAAGCAAATGAGTTAATTGCTTTAAGAAGCTTTAACTGCATTTCCATCCATTGGAATTATTGCTTCTGGAAAGACAAACATTAAAAACCTCCAGCAACAATAAGCAAGATACCCAAAGGGTCAACTCCAGCAACTGCTGATGTAGAGCAGAGATATAAATGAAACCAAGCACTGAGTGATTTTGTCTGCCTGGGCCCTTCCCTTCTCTTTTGGCTCCAGAAAACTAAAATTGATGAGCTCTGTGAGCAGATGCCCATTGCACCCCAACTCTAGAAAAGACCTTGGGCCACAGCCCTTGCTATCTGCTGGCACTTGCCTTTCCTTCCTCCCCTTTCCTGTCTCATCTCAGTATAGACAGGCAGGCTAGGATGGAGGCAGACTTCTGGACAAATTCAAACGCTGCCTGATTTTGAAGCCTAGAGGAAGTGTGTTTTGGTTTCTGGCATTGTTGTACAAGCAACTGTTTTTGGCTGGGAGATTGAACAGGAAAGCCAGGGTAGCAGAAGAAGAGCTTCTCTATCTAATCTCATCTTCTTGAACTAATAATCTCCCTAGCTGCTCATGCTTTTATATCTGTTCTATATTCTAACTAATCTATTTTACTGGTGCCTCATCCATTCTGGATCCCTCCTCATCTGTTCTAATGATTTATAATCTGTAGTGGATTCTGAGAACAAGTTTTAAAGGGCTCTTGTGAGGAGATTAAGCCTTGCTATAAGTTTCATTCTGTGTGTTAGGTGCGTAGATATGAGTGAAAAAATGGCAGCTACTCCTAAAGTGCTTGGGAAATTTCGCTTTTGGTCTACTGCACCCTGAGACTGACTCCATTCTAGCTAGATTTAGACAACTTTTCATCCAGGTGTAACCTGGTAGCCTTGCCTGGAGTGGTGGCAGGAATACAGCGGCATCAGCATAGGAGAGATGAAATACAGTATTTATGGACTTTACAAAGTCAAGACTATAGTTGTGACCTTTTGGCCCTTCGCCCAGTACAAATAAGAGAGGGAAGCACAAATATGCCTATCTTTGCAGGTGCAAAAAACATCAAGCAGCCTAAGAGGTATTTCCAAACTGCGTACAACCCCCATCATCTCCTCACCATGTGCTGCTGACTGTTGTGGGTTCTTTACTCATGGCTATCAAAAATCACTGTGAAGAATAATAAAAACCACAGCTTGTGACCAAGACAGATCCAATTATTTAACAACCAAATCTTGAATAATTCCACCTCCATTACCCAGTATGGAGAGCCAGGGATGTTCTGCTCCCAAGAGCACCCAGAGATACCTGAACATGGCATGGGGTCTCCCCCCACCCATGCAACAGGCACATAGTGTGCCTGCACCATCTGCTCAGTGCTAGACTCACCTCCCACACAGCAAGGCACGAGCACCCACGTGCTGAGCATCCTCAGGGGACTCCACAGCATTCAGCAGGGCTAAGAGCACAGCTTCCAGATCCCAAACCTGTCTTTGTACCTCCTCACCCAAAGCTGGCTGTGATCACAACCTCCCAGCACCTGAGTTAATGGCCCTGCCCAGTAAAACATGCTCTCACATCAGGAACACACCCATCAGTTTAATTCTCACTTCTACTACATACCACCTTTCAGGTGCTTTGAATGTGAAAAGCATCGGAGCACTAGGTATCTCTCCACTTGCTGTGGTACATCTTGCCCTGCAAAGGATGCTTTGGCTCATATTTTGTGCAGACAGGGGGAAAAAAGTCAGTCTTGTTGTTAAATAAATAAAACTAGTGATTTACTTGGGAAAAACCTCTAATGAGGTCATAAGGGGTGAAATGCCACCACTGCAACTGGTGACCTTTTCTCATTTCCAAAACAACATTTGCTGGATATGGACATATACCACTGGTTGTTTACAAAGTGATTGAGGATTTTTGCTTACAGAGAGATCCTAGTTTCTGACTTTTGCTACCGCTCACAACCTCATTCCAACAGTGACTTGCAGATAATGACTTGCAGCCTTGCAAGGGGTTTCACTGAAAGTTTGTGAGAAAGAAAAAGTCTCTCTGAAGCCAGAGAACAGGACAGGAGGTTGGAAACATTTAATTTGCTAACAGCAGTCAGGGAACAAGAAAGGTTTGCAACTTGGGAAACAAGCAATAAAAAGCCCGTGGCCAAACCTGCTTTGGAGTAGGGGCAGCAGGGGAAATACTGCCGAGGAGTGGGTCCAGACAGTGAGGACCAAACGACCCAATGCCTCTTAGCAGACCACAGCAGGCCCAGCCCCAGCACACGTCCAGCCCCTCTGGGCACTGCAGCCACAGCTTGTGGCCTTCTAGCTCTGAGAGACGGGCCGAAACATCGGCCTTGCTGGCATCTGAGTGCCAGCACTAATAACCACCAAGACCAAACAACAAACAAACTCAGCTTGATAGGTCCGAAGAGCACAGGCTGAGAACAGCTTCTTCTAAGAGCTACTGCTCCTAAGCTTATATTCCTTCTCTAGGGGCTGATCCTTCCTCTCACTGGGCTTTCCCTGTCCAGAGCATCAGCCTCATGGGTCACTGCATGTGGGTGACTACACTGGTTTTGCACCCATCTGCTTGTGCACACGTCCCACCCCCAATCATCTCAGCATCTCTTTGCCTCTCACCTCAGTCACGTTGTAAATGAGAAGGAGGTTAACCCACCAGCCATCAGTGAAACAGCAACATCTTTCTCCTTGACATTCAGACGATTGAAAAGCTCCTTGTAGGGTCAAGCACAGTGGCTTTTAAATAATGCATTGTGTTTGTTATCGCATTGGCATTGAAGTGCTGCCTGAGAGAGACAAAGCAACTGGGGTCCCAATGCTCTGTGTTGTTTATGACGGGGCCATTGGAAGCCCTTGTGCAGACATAGCACCTGCACAGTCACCTGTCCCACCACTCACAAGCTCCCTCTCCACATCCCACAGGTACCTCAGCAGCCCGTCACCCCTCCCGCACGCATTCGGGCTCCTCACGCATGGTCAGGGACATGCTTCCACCCTCACTTGCATATCCTGTCCCTTTCCATGCCCCCAAACCCTCTGCACCTCGCACCAACACAGCCGCTTACTCAGACCTCATGTTGCTGGGTTGGGTGGATGCAGAGATAACTACACCCAGCCTTAGTAATGCACCTGTACCCTTATCCCTCCTGGCACACTTGCTGCAAAACAGCAGGAATCCAGTGGCTGTGGTTATCTGGATGTCTCTCATTGCCCTGGAGAAGGGGAGGAAGAGGTGGGTTTAAGAACCAAATCTGGGCTATGACATAGGTCCTTTCAGAGGAGCAGCCCAAGAGCTGCCTCCAGAGCCCGCTGTGATAGACAGACCTCCTTTCCAACCCCATGGGCCATGGCCATGTTCTCTACTGGAGCAAGAGACATCTTGGGAGGTTCTGCTCTAGGCCCTTGTCCATCACTGCTCTGTGAAAGAGGAGAAGGGCAGTAGCCACAATCCACCTTGCTCACTCTTAGCCGAACATTTTGGAGGACCTGGTTTGAATTTTCAGGCTTGTGATGTGTTACCAAGAGGTGTCACCTCTACTTGGATCAGTCATCTTGAGCCTTCTGTTAGCAGGTGGTGTCACACCTCTGCCTGGGATCACTCGGCAGAGATGGGGAAAGCAGCTGGAAACACATGTGACCTTCTGTCAGCTCCTCTCCCACTGCTGTTTGTCACTGCAGAGCATTCTCTTACCGAAGTCACTCTCTGATACCTTGTTTTAAAGCTGCTGGCAAGCAAAGTTGAGTTGGGATGCAGTCAGCATCCACCACCCTGGTCTGAGGCCAGCATATCTGCTCCCTTCCTGAGGTCCAGCACACCTCGGGATGCTGTGTCAGGGCTGTGGCCTTCAGAGCCCCAGTTTCCCAGTGCCTTCTGAGGTCCAGAGTCAAATACCTTTGACGTTGCTGCAAAATGTGTTTGTGTAGGGTCTGGGGGAGAACCCAGGCATTCCAGCTCCTGCTCTGCTCTGTCCATCAGCAACTCTCACCTCCCCAGCTGGGACAGAACCACAGATGTCCCAGCTCCCTGTGCTTGCATTTGCGGCTGTGATCTCTGAACATCCCAACTGCAGGCCACCACCCTCACCCCCCCGCCCCAGAAGAGAAACAATTTAATCTAGAAGTTGTTTTGGTCTACTCTAATGGAAAAGCTAATAAAAATCTCCCCTTCTCTCTGTCCCTAGGACCTTTTCTGAATATTGAAAACCACCTAGGTCCCAGCACTTAGGAGCTGATCAAAGTCTCTCTCCTTCCGCTGTACATCACCTCTCCCTGATCCTGCAGGGACAAAGAGCTAGAGAAGAGAAGGGGAAAGGCAGTGAGATGCTCAGGGCTGCAGCACTCGCCACGCAGTCTGGAGGTCCCCAGTCTGAGGCTGGTATAAGTCAGTCATGCTTTTTGCCCTTTGAGGATGTGACCATCTGCTCTGTTTATTCCTTGCATCTACCAGCCGAGGGAGAGCGAGCTTGCCTGTCCCCCTCCCCCCAACCAAAACCCTTTCCGCCCTTGAGATCACTCTCTCAGATTTTTCAGTCCTGTTTGCATAGACCCGACCCTGTACTGAAGTGCAAGGATTAAACAGCACAGCTCAGGGGAGCAGGGAGAAAAGCAAACTGCAAGAAGGAGTGGAGAAATCAGGGAGATGATTTTCCATCGTCCTGACACAACTGGACTGAAAGCGCTGCGTGCGGATGGCAGCGAGCTGGGGACATCTGTAACGCAGACCGTCAAAGGGCCTCCCAGTGCTGCAACAGCCTCCCTCTACAACAGAGAGAAACACAAGCGATCCTGTGCAACGCGCTTGATGTGCTGCTGGAATTAGAGTGTGCAGCAATAAATAGAGGCTGATTTTTGAGGAAACTGCTGGTCTGCAGCACACACCTTTGCCTGTAGTATCACCCTTTGTGTGCCTGCTAGAGCTTCGTCATATACAATGGCTCACCATGCAAAAATCAGCAGATCTGCTCCAGATTTACGCCATGACAGGAGGAGAATTTTAGCCCAGATCACTTATGTGTGTGTGGGTTTTTTTTCCCAAAAGCAATTAATTAGCCTTGGTTTACTGCAGCTTCCCTTCCAGCAAAAATCAGGCCTCGCTACAATAGCAGCCCTAATTGCTATGTCAGATATTTCATAGCCCCGTTCATTCCCCAGCATCATCAGCTATTGTCATAAATTAATAAAGCCTGGACACATCCCGTATTTAAGAATGAAAGCACAGAGAGAGGGAGTGTGACGGAGCCTTAAAGAGACAGGAGATCTGAGGGCTCTTGACAAGACCCTGAGACTCTGATCTCCTTGCCTGCATTCGAAAAACAACAAAATGACGGTCTGGAGGTATTTCTAAAAGCAGCTGCCTAAAAACATATCCATTCAGAATTACAGGATATTTTTAGACCGTAAAAGAGAGCAGATATAAATATGTCTTCATTCCTGCTGCAATCTAATTGGTTTAATCAGTTACATCACTGATAGGTTTGATCCATGCTACACAAATATAGCTTTAATATAGAGTGAGCATGCAAAGCATATATGTCTATGTGCCTGGAGATATATATATATGTTTTTATATATTTGTACATGATATGTATTTATATACAGGCATAGACACACATAACCCTCCCTTTTCTATTTAAAAAAACGCTGCCTGAATCATTTTCACAAATAAGACAAACCCCATATTTTACTGGCAAAACGATTACGGCTGTCAGATCTGATGGACTCAGTGACTGCAATGAATTATTCATGGAGGCTAATTATAAGCTGGCAGATTTCTGGCATTGTGGCACAAATGGGCTGGAGATCCCGGTTATCTGTAACTGATCTGCTCCTCCCGAGTTCCTGAGGCACCAGAGCAGAGGGACAAACGGGTACAATCTACTGTAGCACAAACTGATTCACTCCATGTGAACTGAGTTAGGCAGGGACTCAGCCCTTCTCCTAGGAAGTTCTGCAGGGTACAGCATAACCCCTAAAGTGACCCCGAAAGCCACAAAGGTTGTGTGCCCCAAAGTGCCATCCCAGTCTCTAAGGATCTGATAAGGGCAATTGCTCTGTGAAACAGCTACATGGGGTCTCCCTGGTGCTCCACAATTCCACTACAATATATCCAGCATTGGGAAACAGCAGATGTCCAAGGAAAGAGCATAAAACCGGGACAGCAGCTCGAAGCCAGAGCCTGGGCTACCTCTTCTAATCAGCACTGCTTCCTGCATCTCTTGTGCCTTTTGCCTTTTTATGATTCCCAATAGCAAGGAATAATGTGACTCCTCCCTTCCCCTCTGCTGACTACGACAGAGCCCCTATGGCTGGTGATAAAGAGCCTCTAATAGACAGCAGCAAAGACTGGATTTTTCAGACCAGCAGCAGATGAGCTCAGAGGGTACAAGAGGCCCTGACCCAGCCCTCGCTAATCCACTGCTGTTTGGAAAGGTTCCGAGGCACATGCTGAGCCTCTGCCAAAGTGCACAGGCACGAACAGAACTGTGCCTGTAAACCCTGTGCTGAATCACAGTCCTGATGCGTAAAGGTGAGGAAGAGGAGGGCTACAGGAGAGGACAATGCAGTGACAAGTTGCAGTGCCCTGACTGGGAAGCAGAAGCACTGCACCAGTTCAGACTGAGCAGTGCGGCTGGGCTTGATGTGTGAGCCGCAGTGTTACCTGCTATCGGTTTTCCAGGCAGCATTTCAGGTGTCCCTCCCTTCTTCCCTCCCTCCCGTCCCTCCTCAGCACTTCACTGAAAGCCCACTGTGAGAGTTTGTAGCTCTGGTTTAAAGCTACTTGCTTTCTTTGAGGCTTTCAGGGACTTTCCAGGACTTTTAGTCACCCGTCAGTCACTGGCTGGAGAATAAAGCATTACCAGCTCAACCAAAGGTTAAAAGAGGTTCCCTGTTCAAGGTCTTCTCCTCAGCAGGAGTTAAATACAGCATCAAACTCCACCACCAAGCATGCTGCCTCTCCAAGGCCCTGTTTCCATGGTTGGAGCTCACTGCTGAGCAAACCAGAGGCCAAAACTCTCAGGCTTTGACTGGAGGTTTCACACAAACTGCCAGGCTCTGCCCTACACCAGGAAACCTGGGCTAAGGACAGCAGGTAGTGAAGATTATAAAATCTATGACCACAAATTCTGTGTCTAGCAGAAACATCCAAAGCAGATTTCTTTAGGCTTCTCCAACCCATTAATCTTCGACTTAATGCTGTTAGCACTGAACACCTAAAGGGGGAGGTTCAAGGCTTATTGGTTCAAATAGTCCAAGTAGTTTCAAACTTCAGTAGATATTTCATTACAGCCCAACACTAATGGTAAAAACAGGACACACCTCAAAGAAAATTAAAGCCCCGTTTGAGCCCCTGGCTCCCCTGATAACCCCAATTCCCCTTGAAACCAAAGCTGTCCTGGGTGACTATCAGCATCTGACACCAGCTCTGATTTCCCACTGGCCTGTGGGGTCATGCACACCCACTCTGGCTGCGTGTGCAACCACCGGGCTGGCGCCATCCCCAAATCCCGAGTGTGCTCAGAACACCTGAGGTAGAGCAGATAATCTCGTCACACATCCATCCGTGTCCCGGCTCCCCTCAAAATAAAAGGCCAGGTTATAAGCAAGAAATGAATGTCCCTGGTAAGGCCAGGCCTGGTGAATAGCATTATGCTCACAATTGCTCTGAAGCCATTCGTATTCTTCGAAGCAGAAAGGTAACAGGAATTGCGCAGCAATAACAGATCGTCAGCTGTTGGGAGCTTTCAAAGTTTGTCTCTTCTCCCAATGCACGCTATAAATATTACCCCCAGAGTCTTTTCTTTCTCTTTCCTTTTCCTCTTGACATACTGTGGACATAAACTCTCTCCCTGGAAGGGAATTTCTTCTTCCGTGAGTTCCAAGCTCAGTGACATTCTTCATGGTGCCCTGGAGCACAGGGCCTCTGCGTGCATCTGTCTCTTTGGTGTGAACTTAAAGATCAGGAGTCATTCATTTACAAAAATAGTGAGGACACATTTTCTCCTTCTTTTTTGAGTCTCGTCCTAAGACTGAAGAAAGGGGGAGCTGCTCAGATTGATAGGAAAGTAAGCGGCCTGCGTGCTCGGGCGATGGGTACAGTATGCACATCAAGATAATTGCAATGCAGAGAAGACAGACACGGCTGATGATGTGCATAAATCCCCCTCGTCTATGAGCTGCCTTCCCCACCCTACGTTTTCTCTGCAGTTTTAATGTTTTGTTTCAACCTTTGGATTGTGCTAAAATATTAATGCTAACGTTTTATTATAATTTTATATTCCATGTTTAATATTTTAATACAATCAAAAGCCCAAATGAAATCTTTCAACATTGCCGGGTGAAAAGATTATGCACAATTGAAACCGAACAATCCGCCAGAGCCATGAAGATGTTTTCCCAGAATTTTCTTCCCCTGGGTAGTTACCAAATGTCATTCTTTTGTTCTGATGGAAGGACAGCCCTCCCCCCCCTTTGAAAATATTAGGCATTCAATTGAATTGTGCATTCAGGTGCCTCAAATTGAACCAAACACCCCTAATGGGGCTCAAGATTTACTTCTTGCTACGATATGATTTTGAGGCCTAAAAGGAATGGGGATGTCCCAGTGAGGTACCAAGTGAAGGTGTGAGACGCAAAGAGGCCCAGCCCCACTGCCTCCTGCCATCCCCGCAAGCCATCCCGTGGTGCTGAGTCAGCTATTCTGCCTCCCCAAAGTGCCACATTGACACCGTGAAGACCACCACGTTGCTCTGCTATGACAGTGAAGCAGACCAGGTGAGCCCCTACATAATTGAAGACCACAGCTACTCTGTGCTAACAGCCCTCCAGTCCTCACACTTTCGAGATCCCCGCTGGGTGCCACGTGCCTGTCATACCCCCTCTGTTTTATGGCAAGAGAAAGCTGCTAACACCTCCAAACAATTTTTCAATTTAAGGCAGATTAAGAGGAAATTCTAGTGGGACTAATAACGTGTAATCTTCTTTACGTTTCTCCTCTTGCTTTATGAAGAACAGTTCACTGCAATGGCGTATTTCACACTCCGATGCTGATATTTCAATTTCCTGCTTAAGTTACAATAAAAACTGCCCACACTGCTGATGCTCCCATGAAGAATAATTTATGTTGATTGACGTTCTTTAATTCCCTTTGGATGCAGCTAATGATTAAGAGATGCCAGGAAATTTAAAAGCACGTCCTACCTGCAGACTCCTCTAAGCTCCTTTGGAAGGCTTTGAAAAGCTTCCAATTTCAAACACAAAACACCTTGTCTTTCCTCTCTTCCTTCCCTACTTCTTCCCCACCCTACAGGAAGACAGAATTAAATTACTGAGCTCAATCAAAGCCTAGGGAACTGAGTTCATGGCAGCAGAGCAAAGCTGGGAGGACACTCGCCTTCCTGCAGCTCATGGCAGGGCAGCTGGCTGCAGGACACCCTGCCTGGGTTCCCAAACAGGTCTTTGGGATAACTGACAGTTTGATGAAGCTGAAAAGCCCACGAGTGGGGTTTGTATCGATTTTGGGGACCACCGGCACAGGTTTCAAGACCCTGATGGGCAAGTGCACCCTCGTGTAAATCAGCATCTGTTGGACAAACAGAGTGACACAAGTTAGATGTTAGCAGAAGGGAGCAGAAGCGTCGAACCTCGTGCATCAGCAGCTCTGCAAGGATAAGCCCTGGAGTCATCCCCCATGCACCCAATTCTGCCAGGCAACTTCAGCTACTGGGGAAAACTGCTGCAGAGGAAATGCTACAGAATCAGGCACCTGGGTGTGAAATCAGGCTTCAAACCTGCTCCAAAAATGGTCCCTGCACTGACACTCTCAAGCCAACTGTGCTGGCATCCTTATGTTAGTCAGACTTGAGAAAACATGCCCTTCTTCCCCTCCCTGCACCCATGCACACCTTCCCCAGCATGCACAGACCAGCACCCCATCTGCCCCTCACACACCTTTGCCCTGCCATGAAGAAATAATTTAAATTGGGTCCTTTTGCCAAGAAAGTCAAGGTTTTCCTTGTATTTGGCAAAGCAGCTGTGTTCCTATCTTCTGTGGACAGGAACTGTGTCTCTGTGAGGAGGATTTGCCTGTACGGCAAGGATTTATTCTTATTGCAAAGTAAATTCAGCTCCACAGGCTGCTAATCCAGCATATCTACAGCAGAATAATCCATCCAGCACAACCACCTGAGGAGATTTCCCTGTGTGGACAAAATCTTGTAGGCAGTTTTCAGGTTGGTAAGTGAAGAGGAAAAGGCCATAGGTCCCTGGAGCCCCCCAAATTTCGGCAGATTCCTCCAAGAGCTGCAAAAGGGCTGCTGAAACTCAGAGGGTTAAAAAGCATCCCTAAGCAAGGGAAGACTGAACATGGTTTCAAAATACTGAGAAATCTTCTCATCAAAATAATGTCAGAGCCTGTCATGGCAGAGGGAAAACAAACGCACGATACATGATGGTTCTGCATGAAATGTAAAACGCTGTTTAGTTAAAACAAAACTCTTTCAAAGCACCCGAATGGGGAAGGGGAGGGGGGGAAGAGGTAAAGGCAGAAAGCACTCCACTCTCTAATCTTAAAAGGTATTTAAATGGAGAAACCTGTTGAGGCGTGCACAGCCCTGTCTCTGTCTCCAGCATGCGCTGTGCGACACCCACAGCTCAGCGAGTGGTAATTACTGTCAGTCAAGGAGATGGAATCCTCTTCGCCCAGAGCTTGTCGGTCTCCCGCTTGCTTCGAAGCACCCTCTTCCTCTGCCGTAGCAGCCATGGGACAAGGGGAGTGGAGGGGAGAACCCTTTTTTAAGCAGCCAGAAGAAGAAAGTAAGAAGAAATGGTGCCGAATGGGACTATGATGAACGGTTACCAGTGAGGTGTTGGATTCCTGCAAGTGCAGTTCCTGTCCCAAGATATTTCACTCTTTCCCACGGGCCTTGTTTGCCATGCCAGGAAGCAAAATGCTTTTTACAGCAATGTCCTGTCATTGCTGCAGAAAGTCAGGGTTTGGAGCATGGATTTCCATGTGCCAATGCATCGCTGTACCCTCAACACAGCACTGCTCTGGCTGTGCCTCCTGCTCTCCAGAAAAACTTTTGTAGACCTGGCTTGGAAGCCCAAGGGAATTTGACAGAAGGAATGCAGGCAATGGAATTGCAGTCAACAGGAAGGGTGCTGCAAGCTTTGGGGCTTTGTTGTCAGCTCCTCCATCTTGCTGCTGTGAAGGAGAACAGGACTCTCGCACCTGCCTCTTACAGCATTTACACGTGGTCGAATCCATGTGATCTCCTCTTCCCCACCCATCTGTGAAACAGATCCTTTAAACACAATAGTTAATAATAATTGCCAAAAAGGACACCAACTCAGAACACAATGACAGAAACCACAGCTAAGGAAAGAAAAAAGATCCGTTTAAAATTGTAGAAGATCAGCATACCAGCAGAAAGAGACTTTCATGGACATGTCTTTAATCTTTCCCGCTTCCAGCCCTTAATAGCAGAACCTGATTCGAAGACTTGATGATTGATTTCCAACCCAGACGCAAAGTGACAGGCTCATTTTCAAGTATTGCACAGCTATAATTCCGTGTTTTATTTGTTATTATTTTAACCTGCTGATGGAGTGGGGCTGCATTCAAGGTAACGGGTAACAACTCTGGCTTGAGGCATTATTTAGAGACAGGTATTTAAAGCAAGAGCCTCGTGCCTCTTGATATTTATGAAGAAGATGCGCCTGTAGCTGCAGTGCTCCTATCTTATTTGTTTGTTGTTCAAACAAAGGATCAGGAAATTGGATGCTGTTTCTAGCGAGTGATATCATCTCAACAGTTAAGGAAAGGCCACTGGTCTTTACATGTTTCTCCAGCAGAGCAATGAGGAGAGCTGTCCCTAATTCAAGGTGAATGAGTCACCTTGGAGAGTGCTTGTCTCTGTAAACACGGAAAGGCCCTGCTCCATAAACCCACCGGACAGAACAAACTCTCAAATAGGGCTGAACAGCATCCTCGAGGCCATGTGGCCCAACCCTGATGCTGGTCATTGAAGCTTGTCTTCAGATTTATGGGAAGTTTTCCCCATTTCTTGCCTTAATTTCCCCTCTTCTAAATTGAGATCGAATTAAGAAATCTTGCCTTTACCACCATGGAGGACAGTGCACAGCATTTTTCTCACTCAGAATAAGGTTCTTGGAAGAAAATCCTTCCAGCCAGATTCAGTGAGAGCCCTTATCCCACTGGAGAGCAGGATGGAAAATCCTGCTGTGGCTGACAGGGCTTTTGTGGGATTAGGGCATGTTTAC